>Ga0136644_10002546_pt1 | contig 13869 bp, 6 predicted proteins | sample C_130820_EF_Meta_FD_94780 | JGI IMG/M metagenome (GOLD analysis project Ga0136644, IMG submission 94780) | Freshwater microbial communities from Lake Croche, Canada to study carbon cycling - C_130820_EF_MetaG (v2) (version 2) | ecosystem: Environmental > Aquatic > Freshwater > Lake | place: Lake... | reverse complement strand
CCGGTGCCGGTGGCGGCCACCACGAGGTTGCGCCAGCGCTGGTGGAGCGAACGCTCGGCCGCCAGGGCATCGAGCATTTCGCGCTGGTAGGCGTAGGGCCGCAGGTCGAACCACACCGGCGTGGTAGCGGCGCCGGAAGCAGATGCGGCGGCGGGATCCACACCCCGGGCCAGGGAGAGCTGGTGATCGAGGCGATCGCGCTGCTCGGGGGTGGCGGCATAGGGCTCGAATTCGCCTTCCTCCCAGTAGGCCTCAAAGGTGCCTTCAAACTTGCGCAGCATCGCGGGCGTTTCCAAGGCAGCCAGGCGCACGTTCCACTCCAGCCCGTCGAGCAGAGCGGGAGCCGAGAGGTTGGACGAGCCGATGTAGGCGGTGCTGGAGCCACTGGCGCGATGAAACAGCCAGGCCTTGGCATGCAGGCGGGTGCGGCGGGTGTCGGTGCTGACGCGCACCTGGGCACCGCGCTCCACCAGCCAGTCGAGCGCCTTGCGGTCTGTGGCGCCCAGGTAGACGGTGGTGAGCACCCGCAGAGGGCGGCCGGCTTCGAGGTGCTGGGCGAGCACGGGTTGCAGCAGACGCAGCCCGCTCCACTTGATGAAGGCACAGAGCAGATCGATCCGATCGGCTGAGGGCACCTCCGCCTGCAGGGCCAGACCCACACTGGGCTCACTGGGGGCATTGATCAGCAGGGTGCCATCCGCCAGGGGGATCAGAGGACGAGTGATGGCCTCCTGGCCGGGCAGCAACGGAGCAGCCCGCAACTCCTGCAGCAGACGGGCGCTTGGGTGAAGCCGATCGCCAGATGTGATCGTTTTCGGCGCCTGCTCCTGCAGCACTGCCACGATCCGGTTCACCAAGGCCAACTGCTGCTGTTGCCGCTGAGCTTCCGGCAACGCCGCCAGGGCGATCTCACTGAGCTGCCGCAGGTAGCGGGCCAGCCGCTGGGGAGCCTCGGCGGGATCGAGCGGCTCCAGCTGGTGGAGGGTGGCCTGCTGGGCGGCGAGAGCCTGGTGCTCGGCCTCGCTGAGGGGGTGGTCGTAGAGGCCGGGGGGGAGGTCCTGCGGGGGCATAAGTGGGCTATCCGCGGCAGGAGCTAGTCCAGTCGTAGCAGGTATGGGAGGAGGGCAGCAGACATGGAGAGGGTGCTATGCCCCAGACTCCATCAAGGCCTTGACGCTGATCTAGAGCCAGCCGCTCAACAAACGGCCCATACGGACCTCATGCACCGATCGCTTTTGTAGCGTGAAGAACAGTTGGTTATCGGACCCGTGAACCGGCGCCAGAAACTGGTCTATCTTTCGCGGATTCCTTGCTATTGCTGGGAACTCAGCCAAGAATGCCCAATTTTGCTTGGGGATTCGCAGAACGCGGAGTGCCTGAGTGGGCGGCTATCGGAACCGCCCAATGACTAGTTTGAACTCTCCCACTCACCAAAAGCAAGCCATGGAATTTACGATAAAGAACTGCAACAGCATCGATGAGGCGACGATTTCTATTGAGGAGCGAAGACTCAACATTAAGTACGGAACGAATGGCACAGGCAAAAGCACTATTGCCATAGCAGTCTACCTTGGATCAAATCCTGATGCTAATCTATCTCAACTAACACCATTCAAGTATCGCTCAGGCGATCCGACGACAACACCCAAGCCATCCATTGAAGGAGCAGGGCAGTTCTCCACAGTTGCCGTCTTTAACGAAGAATACGTTAACAAATTCGTTTTCCAACAGGACGAGGTTCTAAAGAATAGCTTTGATATATTCATCAGAAGTAATGAATATGAGCAAAAGATGGCGCAAATCGAGACACTCGTTAATGAAATAAGAGAAACTTTCAATAACAATGATCAAATTAATGTGATAATAAAAGACTTGGGTGACTTAAGTGATGGATTTGGCAAGTCTCAGTCTGGCTTGTCTAAGGCCAGTAGAATTGGCAAAGGCATAGGTAATGGCAATAAGATTGAACATATCCCCGATGCCTTGACTCCCTACACCAGCTTTATCAAAGGCGAAAATAGCGTCAAGTGGATAAAGTGGCAAATCGAAGGCAACGCCTTTCTAGAAACGTCTACTGACTGTCCATACTGCACCTCTCCAACAGAAGATAAGATGACTACCATTCTTGCGGTAGGCAAAGAGTACGATGCAAAGTCAATTGAACACCTGATTGCAATAAAGTCAATAATTGAGAGGCTTGGCAGGTATCTTGAACCTGAAACTCTGACAAAAGTTGAATCCATCATCAATAACAAAGATGGACTGAAGAAGGAGCAAACCAGCTATCTCGTAGGCCTAAAAAATCAAATTGATACACTGAAGGAGAAATTAAGTGACGCAAAATCAATTTCATTTTTCTCCCTACGAGATGTTCAGCAAGTAAAAAGCTACATATCCGGCCTTCAAATAGACCTGAGCTTACTGGCCTCCTTGAATTCACCTGATACAAAGGCCATCGTTGATGAAATCAATAGGTCCCTGGATTCTGTTGTAGCAAGAGCCGGATTACTTCAAGGCGAGATAAATAAGCAAAAAAGAAGCATTGAAAAGGCTATCTCGAAGTACAGGTGTGAAATTAATACTTTCCTGAGATACGCTGGCTACAAGTACGAGATCGATATTCAAGATGAAGCCAACTCATACAAAATGAAACTCAAGCATATCGATTTTCCCGACAATATTGACAATGGGGCATTTCATTTAAGCTATGGTGAGAGAAATGCCTTTTCAGTCGTTCTGTTTATGTATGAGTGCCTAACAAAGAATCCGGATCTTGTTGTTCTGGATGATCCAATATCTTCTTTTGATAAGAATAAGAAGTTTGCAATCCTTGAAATGCTTTTTCGCGGCCAAGAAAGCCTTCAAGGAAGGACCGTCTTGATGCTCACGCACGATATCGAGCCGATCATTGATTTAATAAAGAATCTAAATCATGCTTTTCAGCCGACACCTGTCGCCGCATTCCTCAAGTCCTGCTCTAGTATTATAAGTGAAATCCAAATCACAAAGGCTGATGTGTCGAGCTTTGCGCAAATATGTAATGAGAATATCACTTGCTTGTCAAACGATGTCATAAAGATAATCTATCTTCGCAGGCATTATGAAATTATCGATAGCAAAGGGTTGGAGTATAATCTCCTGTCAAATCTCTTGCACAAGCGAGCTCAACCAGTCATTCGAATAGATGGTAACGAGATCTCGATGAGTTCGGAACAAATAGATGTTGCAACAACAGCCATTGGGGAAAGAATCCAGTTATTTGATTACCAGGCAATCCTTGATCAGGTCAACAACAGAGAAGCGATGATAACGGCCTACAAAACAGCTCAGAACAACTATGAGAAGTTGCAGCTCTTCCGTATCATAAATAATGAAAACCATCAAAGTGATGTGGTCAAGAAATATATCAACGAATCTTTCCATATTGAAAATGAATACATTATGCAGCTGAATCCACGCAAGTATGACTTTGTTCCGGAGCACATTGTAGCCGAATGCGACAGTTCATTGGGCCTTGTATAGCAATTGAAATGCTCAGACGTCTACCGCCGAGTTCTAACAAGCCCCTCGAGTGGAGAGGCCGCCTCCAGCTCTCTGCTCCGCCACCCCAGGCTCCTTGCTGCCACTCAGGGGCAGCGTTGTCAATATCATTAAACCCTAATCAGGCATTTCGTTGGGGCTTGCCTATGGCAGCAAGGGGTTTAAGTTGGATGAGCCTGTTTATGCAAAGCGCAAACAGAAGGGCCAACCCATGAGGCTGGTCCGCAATACGGGTAATGACCGGGTCATCGACCTTGTGCGGCCACTGCTCGGCACAGGCAAGGAAGTTGGAATCGTGAGTGCCGCCCTGTCGACATTTGCATTAGCTGAACTGCTCTCTGGCTTGCAGGCGATCGATCGATGCCAGCTGGTCTTGCCACCGGAGGGATCGGACCTCCATCTGCTGGGTTGCGAATCTGACCGGTCCGCCCGCAACCGTCTGCAGGCCCGCTGGCTGGCCGGAAAGCTGGCCCATTGGCTCACGAACAAAGTGGATTTGCGGCGTGCCAAGTCGCCCGTGCCACAAGGTGCCATCGTCGTCCGAGAGGGGGCTGCACGGCCTGTACAGGCGCTGCTCGGCTCGCTGGCCTTCAGCAGCGATGGGCTGGGGGTCACACCCGGCAATCCCTTAAGCCTGATCCAGGCATCGGAAAGCGCTGAGGAGGCCAAGCTGATCGATGAGTGGTTCCAATCCCAATGGAACGGACTTGCCGAAGACCCTCAAGCTAAGACCACCCTGCTTGATTCACTTCACCAGATAGCGAGTCACCGCGACCCCTATCTCGTCTACATCCTCATTCTTCACAGCCTCTTCAGCAGTCGTGAAGACCAACTCGATGAGGATCAGATTGTCAATGCTGCGACCGGAATCCGCAACACAGTTGTCTGGCAGAAACTCTACAAGTTTCAACGGGATGGTGTTGTTGGAGCCATCGACAAGCTGAATCGGTTTGGCGGTTGCATCATTGCCGATAGCGTGGGGCTCGGAAAGACATTCGAAGCCCTGGCCATCATCAAGTACCACGAGCTCCGCAATGACCGCGTTCTCGTACTTTGCCCCAAGCGCCTACGTGACAACTGGACGATCTACAAAGCCAATGATCGCCGAAACATCCTGGCAACTGATCGGTTCAACTACGACGTTCTCAATCACACCGATCTATCCCGCGATGGTGGCCTGTCAGGAGACATTGATCTAGGCTACATCAACTGGGGAAATTACGACCTTGTCGTAATTGATGAATCTCATAATTTCCGCAACAAGCGAACACCGAAAATGGGCGGTGAAACGCGCTACGACCGCTTGATGCGCAAGATCATCCAAGAGGGTGTAAGGACGCGGGTGCTGATGCTTTCCGCAACCCCGGTCAACAACCGGATGGCAGACCTACGCAATCAGATTGCCTTTGCCACTGAAGCCAACGACGCAGCACTACTGGGGCAGGGGATTGGCAGCATCGACGCGACCACCCGCCTGGCTCAGAAGCAGTTCAACCGATGGCTGGATCTAGACGATATGGATCGCACGCCTCAGCTCTTGATGGAGATGCTGGGCTTTGACTATTTCACGTTGCTGGATACACTCACCATTGCTCGCTCACGCAAGCACGTCGAAAAGTATTACGGTGTCGTTGAAACAGGGAAGTTTCCTGAGCGCCTGAAGCCCATCAACATCAAGGCCGATGTGGATCTCAGTGGCACCTTCCCTGCCATCGGCGATATCAATCTAGAAATCCGCCGGCTCAACCTGGCATCTTATGCACCCTTGCGTTATTTGCTGCCCCACAAGCAGGCTGCCTACGATCAGAAATACAGCGTTGAAGTGAAGGGTGGCCTGGGCTTATTCCGTCAGGTGGATCGGGAGGAGAGCCTGATCCATCTGATCCGCGTGAATGTGCTCAAGCGTATGGAAAGCTCGGTGGCCTCCTTCGCGCTGACGGTGGAAAGGCAACTCAGGGATGTTAAAGCTACTTTGGAGCGGATCGAGGAGCAAACACTTGAAGTAGAAGAAATCGACATTGCCGATGTTGATTTCGATGATCCTGCCTTCGAGAGCTTGTTGGTGGGCCGAAAAATCAAGGTGCTACTCCAAGACGTTGATCTAATCCGTTGGAAGCAAGATCTGGTGGAAGACCGCAATCGCTTGGCAAACCTTCTAGCCGCCGCACGGGCCGTTGAGCCATCCCGCGACGCAAAGCTGAAAGAACTGAAGGCGATGATCCGTCAGAAGATCCAATCACCAATCAACCCAGGCAACCGCAAGCTAATCATCTTCACTGCCTTTTCCGATACAGCTCGCTACCTCTACGATCAACTTGCCGGCTGGGCGAAGACTGATTTACAGCTTGAATCAGCACTTGTCACCGGCTCAGGCAGCAACCTCTCCACCCTTCCAAAACAACGTCGAGATCTGACCTCCATACTCACCTCCTTTGCGCCCCGCGCTAAAGAACGCCCAGAAGACATGGCGGATGAGGGTGTGCTTGATCTATTGATTGCCACCGATTGCATCTCCGAGGGCCAAAACCTACAGGACTGCGACTGGCTGATTAACTATGACATCCATTGGAATCCAGTCCGCATCATTCAACGCTTCGGCCGCATCGATAGACTTGGATCCCCGAATACCTGCATCCAGCTCGCCAACTTCTGGCCGAATATCGAACTGGAGGAATACATCAATTTAGAGCAGCGGGTCAGCGGGCGAATGGTGCTGCTAGATATCTCGGCTACTGGCGAGGAAAACCTGATTGAACAGCAGTCTGGCAATCCGATGAATGACCTGGAGTATCGGCGCAAGCAGCTGTTCAAGTTACAGGATGCCGTGATTGATCTCGAAGATCTTTCCACGGGTGTTTCAATTGCAGACCTTACTCTCACTGATTTCCGCATTGATTTAGCCCAATTCATCAAGGCCAATCCCGGCTTACTGGAAAACCTGCCACTGGGCACCTTGGCCGTTACCATCAGCAGCGAACTTGAAATTCCACCGGGCATGATCTTCTGCATAAGGGCAGAGGCAGGAGCAGCTGAGCAGACTACTGATAGTGGCTATCCGCTGGCCCCAAACTTTCTGGTCCATGTGGGAGAGGACGGGACAGTGTTGCTTCCCTTCACCCAGGCCAAACAGATCCTGGATCGCCTGAAGCGGGTATGCCTAGGGCGTGATCTGCCCGATGCTGGTGCCTGTGCTCACTTTGATCGAGCCACAAAGAACGGAGAAGACATGCGCCAAGCCCAGCGGCTGCTGGCCTCAGCCGTGGCCTCTGTGGTGGGCAAAAGCGAAGAGCGCGCCGTAGCGAGTCTGTTCAGCCCTGGCGGCACCCATGCGCTGAAAGGTGAATTCGCTGGGATCAACGATTTTGAAGTGGTGGCCTTCCTGGTGGTGCTGGCCGAGGAGCCAGCATGAAGGCATCGCTGCTCCTTGAAGCCCTCGATCTACCCGCATCCGCCAGGGTCGACAAGCGAGTGCCCAAGACCTTACTGCTGGAGCACGGGGCACCAACGGCCGCCGACAAGCGGCAAATCAATGAGGGAATCGAGCAACTCATCTGGGTGGCAGCCATCAAGCCCACCACGATCGGTGTGGCGGAGTACCGCGACGAGTTGCGGGAGGTACTGGAGATTGCCGTGCTGCAGCTCACGCTGCGGGCATCCGCCAAGGTGGTCCGCCTGATCGAGCTGGTCCACCGGGCAGTGCCCTATCCCGTGCTGCTGATTGCCGAGCAGGGTTCCACTGTTGGCCTATCTGCCGCACCCAAGCGCTGGTCTCAAGCTGAGGCAGGTAAGACGGTGCTGGAGGGTGCTGTGGTTGCCGTTGAGTGGGACACCGAACAGGGCAACCAACGCTGGCCGGGTTTCTGTGCTGCGCTCGCCTTGGGCCAACAGCCACGCACCAACCTGCAGGTGCTATATCAGGGCTGGATCGATTCGCTCTTGGCCTTACAGGCTGCTCACGTCACAGGCGCCTTTGCGGTGCCCACCACCGCTGTGCAGGCTGACCAGCGCCGCGAGGCTCTGCAAGAATCAGCACGCCTGGACAAGGAGATCGCCCGCTTGCGGGCCACTGCCGCCAAGGAAAAGCAGATGTCCCGGCGCGTAGATCTGAACCTGGAACTCAAGCGCCTGGAAGCAGCCCTAGCTGCCGCCCACGCCAACCTGTGAAGCACGACGCCACCATGCAGAAACTGACAGCCGCCGACCTCGAGACCCATTCCCCCGACCTGGTGGCGGAAAACCTGGCTGCTTTGCAGGCGCTGTTCCCCGAACTGATCACCGAGGGTCCGGATGGCGTTGCACTGAATATCGACGTGCTCAAAGCGCTCGTGGGCGATAAGACCGTGAGCGATGCCGATGAGAAGTACGGCCTCAACTGGCATGGCAAACGCCGCGCCCGCCAGCTGGCCCTCACCCCTTCCACCGGCACCCTGCGCCCTTGCCCGGAAGACAGCGTGGACTGGGACACAACTCAGAATCTGATGATCGAAGGCGACAACCTGGAAGTGCTCAAGCTCCTGCAGAAGAGCTACACGGGCAAGGTGAAGCTCATCTATATCGACCCGCCCTACAACACCGGCAAAGACTTCGTTTATCCCGACAATTTTCAAGACAGCATCAAAAATTACCTAGAACTTACCGGTCAGACTGGCGACGGTGGCAAGAAGCTCTCATCTAATACTGAAGCCTCAGGTCGTTTCCACACTGAATGGCTTAACATGATGTTTCCACGCATCAAGCTAGCTCAGGGCTTGTTGCGACAGGATGGCATCATGATGATTTCCATTGATGACAATGAAGTTGATAACCTAAGAAAAATCTGTAGTGAAATCTTTGGCGAGGAAAACTTCTGCGGTTGCTTTATTTGGGAGAAAAAGAAAAAGCCATCTTTTCTAAATGCAAATATGGGAAGTGTGACGGAGTATATAGTATGTTACGCCAAAAGCCGTGCGAACTCCCCTCCCTTTGGTGCCGGAACCGTGGAGGATGGGAAAAAGTACCCTTTTAATAATGCTGGCAATGGCCTACAGACTCTAAATTTCCCTGCTGGAAGCGTGAGATTTCTGATCCCGGATCAAATTGTTAGAGCGCAAGACATGTCTGAAGGAAATATTAGAACTGAGCTTCTTGATCACGTAGAAGTAGTGAAAGGTGTCAATATAAACGATTTTAGACTCAGGGGCGAATGGCGTTACTCTCAATCAAAGTTGTCTGAATTCGTGGAAGTCAATGCTGAGATCATTATCAGCAAGATTCCATTTCGCCCTAATTACGTCAACCGATCTGGTGAGCTAAAGAAATCCTCAAATTTGCTATCACACCGAACAAATGGAGTTCCTACTAATGAGGATGCTACTGATGAAATCAGGAGGTTGTTTGGTACAGACGTCATGAGCCATCCAAAGCCTAGTGGCTTGCTGCAGTATCTCATTAGAGCTGTGACTGAAGGCGATGATATCGTAATGGACTTCTTTGCTGGATCTGGAACGACTGCTCATGCAGTTTGGAGTCAAAATCTTGAAGATGGTGCAAAACGTAAGTATATTCTAGTGCAATTACCGGAACCACTTGATGCCAATGATACTGAAAGCAAGGCGGCCTTTGATTTTTGTGTTTCGCAGAACATTGAGCCAACTATAGCTGGTGTCTGTAGAGAGCGCTTACAAAGGACGGCTAAAGCAATCAAAGATGCAAGCCCGCTGACGCTCAGCGACCTTGGTTTTAAAACCTTCAGGCTTGATTCTAGTAACATGCGTGAATGGGACTGCAACAAGGATGGACTTGAGGTAATCATGCAGACTTCAATCGATCACATAAAGGATAGTCGCAGTGACCAAGACATACTTTTTGAGCTTCTTTTGAGATTTGGATTGCCGCTAACGGTTGGCGTTGATGAACGATTGGTTTGTGATAAGCGAATTTTTTGTGTTGGCATGGGTGTTTTGTTTGTGTGCCTAGCGCACTATGTCAACAATGAGGATGTTGACAATTTGACTCATGGAATTATCGAATGGCGAGATGAAATCGGGCCTGCGGGTACAACTAAAATCGTCTTTCGCGATAGTGCATTTTCGGATGATGTTGCAAAGGTAAACCTAACATCAATTCTGGAGCAGCATGATTTCTCTTCTATTAGTAGCATATGAACCAACTCTCTGGTCTTACTATATGCGCTGACATATCTCACCTGCCGACTTGTGTTCTTAGCACATGGGAGGTAGCTGCATTATGCGAATCACTCTGCTCTGAGCTTCTTGATGATAAGGCTTCTAGGGTTTTGCGAATGTTCTTCTACGCCATCACAGTTAGTGGTTGGCAAGAGATTCGCGATTCTGTTTTGGCTTGGAAGGACCGTGATCAAGATCGATCTGTGATTGTTTATGTCGGCACAGATCACGCATTAACAGAACCAGCTGCTCTGGAGATGATGCAGTCAGAAGGTATTGATTTACGTATTATGGAAGAATATCAAGGAATTTACCATCCTAAAGTTGTTTGGCTAGAGGGAGAGGATGTAAATATGGTTTGGGTCGGGAGCAATAATTTGACAAAGGCAGGGCTTCGGCAGAATATTGAGTTTGCAGTTCTTGTCCGTTCGAGCGAAGTACCAGTATCGCTTTGTAAATGGGCCGAGGAGGTTCATAACGCAAGCACACAACTTAAGGCTAGTGACATCAAGTCTTATAGAAATGAACGAAAGAAGTATGTGGATAACCGAGCTGAGGCTAAGGTAAGCACCTTTACTTGGAGCAAGAAGAAAGAACCCGCAATTGCATCCCTGTCGGGCTTGACTGGAGAAGTCCTGATTATGGAGATTACGCCAAAAGAAACAGGAGCAAACGGAAATCAGATCCAAGTACCCTTGAAAGCAGCTATTGAATACTTTGGAATTGGCTCATCAAAGGGCTCAGTTCTTTCAATTGATCTAAGCGAGCCAGATGGCTCTCATTTAAGAAATTTGACCATGACTGTCTTCGGTAACAGCACTGTTCGCATTTCAGTTAATGAGCTTGATTATAGTGACAGACCGTGCCTAATCGTGTTCAAGAAAAATGGCGGAACTCGTGTCAGTTTTGAAATCGTATCTCAAAGCATATCTCCGCGACGATATACAAACCTACTGGCTATGTGCCATCATCGCACCAGGAGGGGTAGCAGAAATTGGATAATTGCTGATCTTCCTGCGCCATGAAACTTCATTTTGAACCCAGCCTCGATTACCAGCTCGAGGCAATCGATGCAGTGTGCGATCTCTTTCATGGGCAGGAAACCTGCCGGACGGAGTTCACCGTCACGAAGAATTCCTCCAATGGACAACTCTCTTTTCTAGAAAACGACCTCGGCATTGGCAACCGGCTCACACTCCTCAACGATCAATTGCTGGCCAACCTGCACGTCATCCAGCTGCGCCACGGCCTTGCGCCCTCTGCTTCGCTCGAATCAGACGACTTCACCTTCACTGTGGAGATGGAAACTGGTACTGGCAAGACGTACGTCTATCTGCGAACCGTATTCGAGCTGAACAAACGCTACGGATTCACCAAGTTTGTGATCGTGGTGCCCTCGGTGGCCATCAAAGAAGGTGTCTATCACACCATCGAAACCGCCGCCGAACACCTCAAGGGGCTCTACGCGGGTGCGCCCTTCGACTTCTTCATCTACGACTCAGCCAAGCTCGGCCAGGTCCGCAACTTCGCCACTAGCCCCCAGATCCAGATCATGGTGCTGACAGTGGGTGCCATAAACAAGTTTGGCGATGAGCAGCAGGCGCAGTCAGAGGAAGCAGACGAAGCCGCCCGCCGCGAGAAGTCGAAGAATGTGATGTATCGTCCCAGCGAGAAAACGGGAGACGAGAAGCCCATTGATCTGATCCGCGCGACGTGCCCCATCCTGATTGTTGACGAACCCCAAAGCGTGGAAGGCGGGCTAGATGGTAAGGGCAAAAAGGCCATGGAGCGCATGAAGCCACTCTGCATCCTGCGCTACTCCGCAACTCCAAAGCAGGCCCATCACATGGTCTACAAGCTCGATGCTGTGGACGCTTACGAGCGCAAGCTGGTGAAGCAGATCGAAGTGGCGGCAGCCTCGGTGGAAGGTGGTTTTAACAAGCCATTTGTTAGGCTTGTATCTGTGAGCATCAAAGGTGGCATTACCGCCAAGGTGGAACTCGATGTGCAGACAAGTACCGGTGTTAGACGACAAGAAGTCACCGTAAAAGACGGATATCTACTGGAAATGATAACCGAAAGAGCCGTGTACCACGATTTTAGAATCGGGGAAATCCGCGGAGCTAAGGGCACTGAGTTTCTTGAGCTTTGCTATCCCGGTGGTGAGTCGTTTCTGCATATTGGAGAGGCCTATGGAGATGTCGAGCCCCTCGCGATCCAGCGCCAGATGATCAAACGCACCATCAAGGAACATCTGGACAAAGAAAAGCGGTTACGCCCTCAAGGCATCAAGGTTCTCAGCCTGTTCTTCATCGATGCTGTGGATAAGTATCGGCAATACGACGCCAAAGGCAACAAAATCAATGGCGACTATGCCCGTATCTTCGAAGAGGAATATCTCCGCCTCGCCAATCATCCTGACTACCAAACTCTCTTCCAGGAGGTAGACCTCACAACTGCGGCCGAAGAGGTGCACGAAGGTTACTTCGCCATCGACAAGAAGAAGGTGGGTGGGAAGACTGTGGAGGTGTTCAAAGATTCCAAGGGTGAAGGAACCACCAAAGCAGACGACGACACCTATAACTTGATCATGCGCAAGAAGGAAGAGCTGCTCAGCCTTGCTACGCCGCTGAAATTCATCTTTTCCCACTCTGCCCTGCGAGAGGGCTGGGACAATCCGAACGTCTTCCAAATCTGCGCCCTGCGCGAAATGGCCACCGAGCAGCAGCGCCGCCAGACCATCGGCCGTGGCCTTCGTCTCTGCGTGAATCAGCAGGGTGAACGTTTACGCGGGTTCGAAACCAATACGCTCACCGTGATCGCCACCGAGAGCTACGAGCAGTTCGCTGAAAACCTTCAAAAAGAGATCGAATCCGATACTGGCATCCGCTTTGGCATCGTTGAAACCCATCAGTTTGCCGGCCTCACCATCATCAGAGCCGATGGCCAACCCGCTCCGCTGGGGATTGAACGCTCGAAGCAGCTTTGGGAATACCTAAAGACTGAAAAGTTTCTCAACGCCCAAGGCAAGGTGCAAGACGAACTGCGCGTAGCGCTTAAGAACGGGACATTGACCCTGCCGGAGCCGTTCACGTCCCAGCTCCCCCAGGTGAAGGAGATTCTCCGCAAGCTCGCCGGCCGCCTTGAGATCAAGAACGCAGACGAACGCAGGCAGGTGAAAAGCCGCCAAGCTGTGCTGCACGGTGCAGACTTCAAGGCCCTCTGGGATCGCATCAAGCACAAGACCACTTACCGGGTGCAGTTCGACAACGACGCCCTGCTGAGCAACTGCATAAAGGCGCTGGCAGAAGCACCACCCATCGCCATAACCCGCCTGCAATGGCGCAAGGCCGACATCGCCATCGGCCGCTCAGGCGTCGACGCGACGGAGAAGTCCGCCGCCGCACCCGTGACCCTCGACGAGAGCGACATCGAACTGCCCGACATCCTTACCGATCTTCAGGACAAGACCTCGCTCACACGTCGCAGCATTTACCGCATCCTTGTAGATAGCAAGCGGCTTGATGATTTCAAGCGCAACCCGCAGCAGTTCATCGAACTGGCCGCTGAGATCATCAATCGAACCAAACGCATGGCCTTAGTGGATGGCATCAAGTACCAGCGGATCGGAGATGATGCCTACTACGCCCAGCAGTTATTTGAGAGCCAGGAGCTATCGGGTTATCTCAAGTCAATGATCGATGCCAACAAGTCGGTCCATGAACAGGTAATCTACCAGTCGGACACCGAAAGATCCTTTGCCGAGGATCTTGAGAAGAACGAGGCGATCAAGGTATACGCCAAACTCCCGGCCTGGTTCAAGGTTCCCACTCCCCTTGGTCCATACAACCCAGACTGGGCTGTCCTGGTTGATAGGCCTGAGGGGGAGAGACTGTATCTCGTGGTGGAAACGAAGAGCAGCTTGTTCACCGACGACTTACGCGACAGGGAGAGCGCCAAGATCAACTGTGGTAAGGCACACTTCAAGGCCCTTGCATACACTTCCAACTCTGCTCGGTATTTGGTAGCAAGAACAGTCGATGATTTCTTAGCTGACTTGTGATTTCCTTGGCCTACAGCATTACCGAAGCCTTAATATCCCTGCCTCCCCCCAATCACCCCCCTCACCCCACCCCGCGGCTCCTCACAATCACCCTCACGGCGT
>Ga0136644_10002540_pt1 | contig 13895 bp, 9 predicted proteins | sample C_130820_EF_Meta_FD_94780 | JGI IMG/M metagenome (GOLD analysis project Ga0136644, IMG submission 94780) | Freshwater microbial communities from Lake Croche, Canada to study carbon cycling - C_130820_EF_MetaG (v2) (version 2) | ecosystem: Environmental > Aquatic > Freshwater > Lake | place: Lake... | reverse complement strand
TTCACTTGCATAGCGAAGGGCTTGCAAAGTCTCGGCATCGGGCTGCCAATAGTTGCGTTCAGACGCTTCGATCAAACGGTTGGCCACGCGGGCAGAGGCCGTCGGATTCAGTTTGGCCAGGCGCTCACGCATGGCAGGATCAAGCATGAAGGTCTCAGACAATTGCTTGTAGACCCAAGGTTGTACTTGACCTGTGGTGGCAGACCAACCCATGGTGTTGGTCACATGGGCTTCTATTTGCCGCACACCTTCGTAGCCATGCTCTAACATGCTTTCGAACCATTTCGGGTTGAGCATGCGGGAGCGAATTTCGATAGACACTTGTTCTTTCAGCGAACGAACACCCGCTTTGCCTTTGGTTTGATCACCAATGTAGACGGGCGGTGTTTTGCCGCCTTTGGCCATCTTCACCGCTTGGGTGATACCGCCCAAGGTGTCAAAGTAGTTGTCCACAGTGGTGACACCCAACTCAACGGAATCGAGGTTTTGATAGGTCAGTTGCACATCGGCCAACGCGGTTTGCAAGAGCGCCGTTTGCTGCACAGCGCGTCCCGAGCGACCGTAGGCAAAACCTTTGCGACGCTTGTAGGTTTCAGCCAGTTCGCCTTCATCGCTCCAGCGGCTGCTTTCCACCAAGTTATTGACGTTGGAGCCGTAAGCACCTTCGGCATTGCCGTAAACGCGCAAAGATGCGGTTTCCAAAGTGCAACCATGCTCTTGCTGATAGGCCAGCGCATGTTTTCGGATCCAGTTCATTTCCAGCGGCTCGTCTGCCGATGCTGCCAGGTAAGCGGCTTCAGCCAGCAGCTTGATCTGCAATGGCATGAGGTCGCGGAAGATGCCCGACAGCGTCATGATCACATCAATGCGTGGGCGACCCAATTCTTCCAAGGACATCAGGCTGGCCCCTGCAATGCGTCCATAACTGTCAAAACGCGGCACGGCACCCATCAAGGCCAAGGCCTGCGCAATCGGCGCGCCTTCGTTCTTCAGGTTGTCGCTGCCCCACAGCACCATGGCAATGGATTCTGGCAATGGGTTGCCATCGGCACAATGGCGGTCGATCAACAACTGAGCGTGTACTTTTCCGTCCCGAACGGCCATGGCACTTGGAATTCTGAAGGGGTCAAATCCATGAATGTTGCGTCCTGTCGGCAAGACGGCCGGTGTGCGCAAAATATCGCCTCCCGGTGCTGGTCGAATGTAGCACCCGTCCAAAGCGCGCAGCATGGCGGACACTTCGGTGTCAACGGCCAGATGGGCCTGAGGTTCCACCAACTCACGCAAAACGACCAAGCTGGCGTGATTGCGGGGCAAGCCAGCGGCCGTCAATGCACGCTCTGGCGAATGACCTGCCACCAAGGCTTCTACAGTTGCTCTCTCCAGTTGCATGCCATGGTTGGCGTCGGCCATGGCCAACAACATATCAACCTGCTGCGCAGCGCTCGGCGTGCGACCTGCCACATGCAAACCATGTGGAATCAGGGTGTATTCCAGCTCGAGCATTTCTTCACCCAAGCGAATCACTTTGATGTCTAACTCAGAAGCCATGACAGAAGCGTCCCACGCAGGCTCTGCAGGCACCAAATCCAGTGCTGCAGCTTGCGCTTGAATGACCACCGCCAAATCAATGCGCTCAGCATCACCCGTTTCCATTGCGCGCCAGCGTTCAAGAGATGACTTCAGCTCGTTCAAGCCTTTGTACAAACCCGCTTGTGTCACAGGTGGAGTCAAGTAGCTGATCAAAGTAGCGCCCGATCGACGCTTGGCAATGGCGCCTTCTGATGGGTTGTTGGATGCGTACAGATAGATATTCGGCAAGTCGTCAATCAAACGATCGGGCCAGCACGCGCCGCTCATGCCTGATTGCTTACCCGGCATGAATTCCAGTGCGCCGTGCGTGCCAAAGTGGAGCACCGCATGGGCTTTGAAATCTTCGCGCAGATAGCGATAGAAAGCTGAGAAGGCATGGGTAGGTGTCAAGCCTTTTTCAAACAACAAGCGCATCGGGTCGCCTTCATAACCAAACGAAGGCTGAACGCTGATCAGCACATTGCCAAACTGTTTACCCAACACGAATATGGAACTGCCGTTGCTCAACTGACGGCCAGGAGCAGGACCCCACTGCGCTTCGATTTCTTTGAGCCAGCGCTCACGTTTGATGTGATCTTCGGCAGATATCAAGGCGTGCACGTTGGCATCTGCACCGTGTTGAGCAGCGTTTCCGTGAAGCAAGGCATCGCGTAATTCGTCCACGCTCTCTGGCACATCCACCAGGTAACCCTGCGCCTTCATGGCGGTCAGGGTGTGCCACAAAGACTCAAAAACAGACAGAAAAGCCGCTGTACCGATGTTGCCCGCGTTGGGCGGGAAGTTAAACAAAACAATCGCCACATTGCGGTCTTGCCGCTCGCTGCGCTTCAAAGCCACCATCTTGCTGACACGCGCCGCCAACATGATGGCCCGCTCTGGACATGAATGCATGTCTTGTGCGTTGGTACTTTCTCCAAAAGTACATGCGTGGTGACAACCTTTACAGGTCACCCCGCTCGCGCCTGGACGTCCACCAAAAACCATGGGGCCGGTGGAGCCATCGAGCTCGGGAATGGCCACCATGATGGTGCTTTCAACGGGCAGCAATCCCCGGTCGGAACCACCCCATTGGTCCAGGGTCTGAAATTCAACAGGGTGCGCCGCCACATAAGGCACATCCAGTTTGGCCAATACCTCTTCTGCTGCTTTGGCATCGTTGTAAGCCGGCCCACCGACCAGGGAGAAGCCACTGAGAGACACCACGGCGTCCACACAGACTTGGCCTTTTTGGATGAAGAATGCATCAATGGCTGGGCGCGAATCCAAGCCAGCTGCAAACGCTGGGATCACCCGCAAACCTTTGGCTTCAAGTGCAGCAATCACGCCATCGTAATGACCCGCGTTGCCCGATAACAAATAGGAGCGCAACAACAAAACACCGACAGTGCCTTTGACGGGAATACCCTTCGGCAATGGCAAGGCTTGAACGTCTTCACTGAACTTCCCACTCATGCGGGGGTGGTACACACCCACTTCAGGGTAATCCACCGGCGCCTCCACCTTGACATTGCCACGCAATGATTTGCGAGGACCATCGGCGCCGCGGTCAATCAGGTGACGGACCATGTTCAAGACATTGTCGTCAGAGCCCCCCAGCCAATATTGCAGTGTGATGAAGTAAGAGCGCACGTCTTGCGCGGTACCAGGAATGAAGCGCAGCAACTGGGGCAATCGACGCAACATTTTCATTTGTGCAGCACCGCCGGTGGCAGGCTTGTCTTTGCTGCCACCACGCAATTTTTTCAGCAAGGCCATCGGGCCGCTGGCGGGTTTACTCATGTCAAACTGACCTAAGCGCGTCAGTTGAGTCACCTCTGTAGCACTGGCCATGCAAATCATGGCATCGCAGTTCATGCGGCGTGCACGCAGATCGTCCAGGATAGGCAAAAAGTGGTCTTCAAGGAAAAGCATGCCGCACAACACGATGTCGGCTGTTGCAATGTCGGCCTTGCATTTGGCGATCAGCGTATCGTTTCCAGCATATTCTGAAGCCGCATGCAAATTCCAGGTCAAACCTGGAAAGTCTCGCTTCAATTGGTCATTGGCACGGTTGAACGAACTCGCAAAGTGCGTGTCCATGGTGACCACCACCATTTTGATAGGAGTGGCATCGCGAGAATTGAGCTTAGGACTGTGAGAAGTAAGCTTTAGATTCATACAGTGTCTCCGTGGTGATGACCGCGACGCCACGTTCCAACGCGTAACGCTCGGTATTTCGCCGGGCCTTGCCGCGGACGAAAAATGGTATTTTTTTGAGCTCTTTCTCTGCGCCTGCATCCCAGGTTGACGCGGTGATGCTTTCTGTTGTTACAGCGTCAATGGGCTGCTCGTTCTGAGTCAACGGCACCGCCTTGGTTGTATCGTGCTGGCGTTGCGCATGCACACCACCGCCCAAGTGCGAGGGCGCTGCATTTTCGTGAAATTCGGCGTCGCCTCTGAACATACCGATTAAATGTTCCTCAAGCCCCATCATGAGCGGATGCACCCAAGTGTCAAACAATACGTTGGCACCTTCAAATCCCATTTGAGGTGAGTACCTTGCAGGAAAATCTTGCACATGGACAGGGGCAGAAATGACAGCACATGGCACACCCAAACGTTTCGCGATGTGGCGTTCCATTTGCGTGCCAAGCACCAGCTCAGGGTTCAACTCTGCAATGCGTGCTTCTATTTCCAAATAGTCATCGCTGATCAAGGCTTCTACACCATAAAGTCCAGCAGCTTCTCTGACCTCGCGTGCAAACTCGCGACTGTAGGTCCCGATACCGACCACGGTAAAGCCCATCTCTTGGGCTGCGACTCGCGCTGCCGCCACGGCATGCGTGGCATCGCCAAATACGAACACCCGCTTGCCCGTCAAGTAGGTGGAATCCACCGATCGGGCATACCAGGCTGCGCGAGAAGTGACACTTTGAAGTGCAACGACAGGATCAAGCCCCGCCAACTGCGCCACTTCGCGCACAAAATCACAGGTGGCGGAATGACCAATAGGAATGGTTTTGGTGAAGGGTTGCTTGAAACAGCGCTGCAACCACTGTGCACTCAAGTTGGCAATTTCAGGATACAGCACCACATTGAAATCCGCATCGGCTAAGCGAGCGATATCCCCGGGTGTTGCTGTGAGTGGCGCGACAACATTGATGTCAATGCCGATGTGGGTCAGCAATTGGCGAATTTCAGTTACGTCATCGCGGTGCCTGAAACCCAAGGCAGTCGGCCCCAAAATGTTGCAGCGAGGCTTACTCGGCTGAGACTTTGCAAGCGTGTCTTTTGGCAATGCCAAATTCCGAACTAATTGGTAAAACGTCTCCGACGCACCCCAGTTTTCTTTGCGCTGGTAAGAGGGCAACTCCAAGGCCACGACAGGAATAGGCAAGTTGAGTGCTTTGCACAACCCCCCCGGATCGTCTTGAATCAGTTCAGCGGTGCAAGAAGACCCCACCAACATGGCTTTGGGCGAAAAACGCTCAAAGGCCTCACGCGCAGCTGTTTTGAAAAGCTCGGCCGTATCGCCACCCAAATCACGCGCCTGGAAAGTGGTGTAAGTCACTGGTGGGCGCTTTTGCAAGCGCTCAATCATGGTGAACAACAAGTCGGCGTAGGTATCGCCTTGGGGCGCATGCAACACGTAGTGCACCCCTTCCATGGCCGTCGCAATGCGCATTGCACCCACATGCGGGGGGCCTTCGTATGTCCAGAGTGTGAGTTGCATGGAGCTGGTTCCTTTAGGCGGCCAGCCGCATGCGGCGCACCAAAGGTCGGGTGAAGAGTTCAGCCAAATCACCGGCTTGGTCATAGCCTTGAATGGGTGTGAACACCAGCTCAATGGCCCATTTGGTGGTCATGCCCTCAGACTCCAAGGGGTTGGCCAAGCCCAGCCCGCACACCACCATGTCAGGGTGAAAAGCGCGGCACCGATCCAGTTGATTTTCGACGTGTTGGCCTTCCGACAAAAATGTGCCTTCTGGCAGCATGGCCAACTCCATGGCCATGTGCTGACGGTGCAAATACGGCGTGCCAACTTCCAACAATTTCATGCCCATTTCGCGAGACAAAAACCGTGCCAACGGAATTTCAAGTTGAGAGTCAGGAAAGAAAAAGATGCTTTTTCCTTCCAATTGCAACTTGGCTTTTGACAATGCGGTCTTTGCTCTTGACATGGGCCCCGCTACAGCGGCGTCAAATCGCTCTTTCGAAACACCAAAGTCCGTGGCCGCAGATTGCAACCAAGCTGTCGTGCCCTCAATCCCCAGCGGGAAAGGCGCAGGCAACAAGCTGGCACCGCGCGCTTGCAATAAACGCGCCGTATCGCCCAAAAAGGGTTGTGCCAATAACAACCGGGTGTTGGCGCCAATCGGCACTTGATCTTGCGCGCGTCTTGGGGGGAAAAATCGAATGCGCTCAATGCCCATATGGTTCAAGATCCGCACAAACTGGTCTTCCACAACATCTGCCAAAGTGCCCACGATCATGAGCTCTGGCTCGGCGTCGTCGGGTGCTGACGGCATCACAGGCACCATCGACGCCAAACATGCGTCCTCTCCTTGGGTGAATGTAGTTTCAATGCCGCTCCCCGAATAATTGAGCACACGCACTGCGGGCGAATGTTGAACTGAGAGCCTAGAAGCAGCACGTGACAAATCCAGCTTTATGACTTCAGACGGGCAAGAGCCCACCAAAAAGAGTAACTTGATTTCCGGACGTCGAGACAAAAGTTGGTTGACCACACGGTCAAGTTCTTCATTGGCATCGGCCAATCCGGCCAAGTCACGCTCATCAATGATGGCCGTGCCAAAACGGGGTTCGGCAAAAATCATGACACCAGCAGCAGACTGAATGAGGTGGGCACAGGTGCGTGATCCCACCACCAGAAAAAATGCATCTTGAATTTTTCGATGCAGCCAAATGATGCCGGTCAAACCACAAAATACTTCACGCTGCCCTCGCTCAACCAGCGGGCTGGCGTCTGTACAGCCTTTGCTGGATGCTTTATGGATAGAAATGACTTGGCTCATGAACTCACCTGAGCAGACGAAACGACCAGGCTGATCTGTGTCTTTTGCAATCGGGCCATGCGCAGTTTCCGGATGTACTGGGCTGCGTTGATGCCGTAGGTGATGTACGCCGTTAACGCCAACAACAGTTGATCCGCTGCTGACCAACTGCCTTCCCACCACACCCACAAATAAGCGGTATGCAATGCCATCACCAGCATGCTGACAACGTCTTCCCAAAAGAAGGCATGCGCGAAAAGGTATTTGTCAAAAACAACTTTTTCCCAAATGCACCCCGTGATCATGATGGCGTAGAGCACCAAGGTCTTGATAACCACCGAAGCCAAGGCCCAATCGGTGTGCTCGCCTGTTTTCAAGCTGTTCAAAACCAAATAAAGGCTGACCAAGAAAACCAAAAATTGAACCGGCGCCAACACACCCTGCACGAAAGTCCACCGCGTAGCGTCACGCTTAGAGCGTTGCTCTGGCGTGTACAAAACTTGGGGGTGAGGTTGATGCATGTCGGGCCTTCCTTGCAAATGAACTGACCCCACTTTAAAACCAAAAAATGAATGTGTCAACAAAGATTGACAATATAAATGTTATCTAGGGTTTACACTGGTACAAGTTTGCTGAACTTGTAAGAAACTCTGTTTGTCACGTCAAAGATGGGGGTCGCGGTGACTCAATTTAAATTTGAAAAATTAAATAACTCATTTGAAAAAAATTCGACCTTGGGGGCACAAGACACCAAACTCAAACTCGAGTTTGGCTCCAGCCCTCGACTTGTTGGCGGCACCAGTTTTGTCAAGCAAAACGTTCTTGATGAAGACCAAGTGAAACTGCTGACACAAGCGGCCATTCACGGCATGGACGAAACACGCAAAGTCTTGATGAAGTGGCGCCGACAAGGCCAGTTGCTGGCGGATATTTATATCCATGGCATCACGAAATCCGCCAGACTGATCGGCGAACTCTGGGCCAGCGACGAGCTGGATTTTGTGAATATCAACATCGCCTTTTCGCGCTTGCATCGTGCATTGCACGAGTTCAGCTCAGAGTTTTTAGCCGAGGGGCGCAACGAATCAAATGGTTTGAGCCTTCTCTTGATGACGGAGCCAGGGTCTCACCATGGAATGGGGGCTTTTATGTTGAGTGAATTCTTCCGTCAGGCCGGCTGGCGGGTCTCGCTCTCAACTCCCCAAGACATCACAGATTTTAAGAGAATGTTCTTGTCTGATTGGTTTGATGCTGTCGTACTTTCGATTTCAACAGACCGCCACATTGATACCGTCTCCCAGGCCGTTCAAGAATCGCAAAAAGCAAGTGCCAATCCCCGACTGAAAATTTATGTGGGAGGCCCCATGGCTTGCAGAGCGCCAGAGGCGCTCCAATGGGCTGGTACTTCATTGATCGATAAGGACGCGGCCCAGACGGTAGAAATTGTCACTCAAACTGCTCGCGCCTCTACCCCCTATTCAGAGGCGGGATTGCTTTCCATTAGGTCCCACACCACGCATGAGGCCTCCGTTAATGTCCAAAACCATTGACAATTGTCAATGTCAATTATGGTATACTTAACATAATTATAAATTAAATAAAAATATGATGAACCTTTCCGACCTTGACGAAACGAATTTTAACAAGCTATTAGGCTTGGTTTCGGACGTCAGCCTGGTCATCAACGAAAAGGGTTTCATTGAGGATGTGTCAACTGGACAAGACACGGTGGCGACCTTGGGTTGTCACAACTGGCTCGGCAAACGGTGGATTGACACCGTCACAACCGAGAGCAAAAGAAAAATTCAAGATTTACTGATTACCCAACCCGAAACACAAAGCCTGGTGTGGCGACACGTCAATCACCCGATGCCTTCGGGTGGTGAAACCGCTATCCAATACATCACTGTTGCGCTCAAAGGCAATAAAGTTCTGGCCATAGGGCGTAACTTGGAGCGCCTTGCTGAGCTTCAACGCCGACTGGTTGAAACTCAACAATCGATGGAGCGCGATTTTCTCAGGCTGCGGCATATTGAGGCGCGTTATCGCGTCTTGTTCGAAACTTCGCCCGAAGCAGTTTTGGTAGTGGATACGCAATCGTCTCGCTTGATGGAAGCCAATGCAGGTGCCCAATTGCTTTTCAAAGACGCTGGCAAGCGTTTGGTAGGCCGGGACTTCCGGGAGTGTTTCAAACCCGAAAGCCAAGCCGAGGCTCAATCCTTGCTCAAAACGGCACTCGCAACCGGCAGGATTGAAATGTGCTCAGCCACCGTACTGGGCTCAGCCTCACCCATGACGGTCTCTGCCAATGTCTTCAGGCAAGAAGGTGGGGCGCAGTTTTTGGTACGCCTGACCCAGCGCGAGCCCTCTGCGGCCTCCAATATAAAAATGGATGCCTCAGCCGTTTTAAGCGAAGCCATGGCGCATTTTCCCGACGGCTGGCTGCTGACCGACCCTTCTGGTGCGGTGAAAAGTGTGAATGAAGAGGGCATGGCGCTGCTGGGTTTGACAGCAGCCTCGCAAGTGGTGGGGCAATCGATGGAGCGTTGGTTGATTCGGGGGGCGGTAGATTGGGGCGTCCTGAACACCTCATTGAAACAACAAAAACCGGTGAGAAATTTTGCAACCGAAGTGAGGACACTCTCGGGTATGGTACTGCCTGTTGAGATCTCCGGCGTCAATTTGGCTAAACCAGAGCCTTTATTTGTACTTTTTGTGAGGGATTTGAACCGGCGCACCCAGTCAACTGCGCATTCTTCTCAAGCCTTGCCCCATCCTTTTGCTGAATTGTCGCAACTGGTAGGACGCCGACCGATCAAAGACATCGTGGGCGAAACCGTCGATACGATTGAGCGTATGTGTATTGAGGCCGCCCTCGAGTTAACGCACAACAACCGCGCCTCAGCGGCAGAAATGCTGGGGCTTTCGCGTCAAAGTCTCTATGTCAAGCTCAGACGATTCGGCGTTTTGTCTGAAAACGATTACGAAACAGACGCCAACATTTGAACTTGGCTGCTGGATACACCCGGAATTACCCTTGAGCTTAAAACAGTGTTTTGGAACTAAGGGTAATTGGTTATGGTGAAACAACCGGAGATTGATCAGAATTCTGCTTAGCAGCGGATCGATATGCTATTTTGCTGGAGAAAACCTCTCCCGATCACCCTTCACTATGTTGGCACGCTCACTTTCCATTAGGAATTTGCATGACTAATTCGAATAGCTTTCATAGGATGACTGTTCAAGGATCGGCCAATGACGAGTGCAAGGAGTTTCTGGAGGATGTGATTGGGCAGCAACTCATTCCACGACTTTTAAATTCTCAACATTACAACGAACGTTTGGGATCACCAGAGGTTTCGGGTACGAATGCAGGGACTTTGCCTGAATTCGTAGAATTTACGGCTGCTTGCCAACATGGTGATTCTTTGCAGGTGAATCACATTGTGGATTCGCTGATAGCGCAAGGTTTTGCGCAAGAAAGAATTTTTTTAGAGTTGATTACACCCGCTGCAAGGCGCTTGGGCGCACTGTGGGACAGCGACCTGTGCAGTTTTGCCGATGTCACCTGCGGCCTGGCCATCCTGCACCATGTGGTTTACCGTCTGGGCTATGAATTTCGAGAGGGTCAACACGACCAGCGTTTGCAGACCAATGTGATGATGTGCTGCGCGCCGGGTTCTATGCATCTTTTGGGCGCCACCATTGTGGGGGATTTGTTCAGAAGAGAAGGTGCCAACGTGGTGATTGAAGTTTCATCCACCGAACAAGAACTGGTCCGCGCAGTGGCCAACGAATGGTTTGATGTGATCGGCATTTCTGTCGCCATTGAATCTCAGTTACCCCTGTTGCAAACCCTCGTTTCAAAACTCAAAAAAGGCTCAGGCAACCCCAATGTCAAGGTGTTGTTGGGGGGGCCTATTTTCATGTTGATCAATGCCACACCCGACATGTTTGGCGCTGACGCGATTTCGAATAACGCCCAAGAAGTTGTGTTGTTGCTCAAGAGCTTTGGTGCCAAGTAGAGATTCGGTACAGTCAAGCCCGCCTTGGCATTCTCCAAGGCAGCATCAATCGCACGGGCCATGAGACCAACCTGGGAATGCTCAAGCTTTCGTGGACCGCAGTAAGGTCCTCTCCCAAAAGCCTCGTTGTCAATAAAGACCGTGCATAAAACGGTGTGTCCTCCAAGGTGCTCACAATTTCTGGCGCTCTTTCAGACTCGCTGCACATAGCCCGTTGAATGCGCCAAGCTGACGCCGGTAACGGATAACGTTCAGGTGCCTCAAAGGCGATGTTTCTTCCATCTGGCGAGAACCTTTGCGAGACCACACGACCGGGACCTTTTTTGGGCCGCACGTCGTACACCACACTGGTATCGCCGTTGGCCATTTCGGCTCGGGCCCAATCCCATTCCCAAAATCCATGCTCCACGGGTTCATCGCCTTCATTGGAGTCCATGTAGGCGTGGCCGTGCCAACTTAAGCCAGGGCTGTCCATTTCCACCTTCACACGCGCGCAGGGTGCGATGGGACCCCATCGGTGCAGGCCCTCGTTGTCTAAGGCTGTCACAAAATCACACAGCCCTTGTGGGCTGACCGTCACGCGGCCACGAACTCGCTGAGGCCATGGCACATTGATTTCATCGATGTCAATGACCAAATCTTGACCATCCCAGTACAAGCTGCTGGGCCCAATTTTAAAATGGCTGGCACTGCGTTCAATGCGCTGGCGACCACGCTCGGTCATGGTCCAACGCTTTGCGCCTTTGCCATACAGGGCCACATTCAATGCGCAGAAGTTTTCCGGATCTACCGCGTCACCTTGAAGGCTTCGGGCCAAAGCGTAGTAAGGCGAAAAAACACTCCCTACAAAAGCAATGATGGACAAGCCATGTTCGCCATCGTCACTTATCGCATCGACATACCACCAGAGATAACCACCCGGCGGGACTTGCTGGTCAAACCGAGGTCCTCCATCAACGTGGCGGCCGCCAACCGCCCCGACATGGCGGCCATGGGCAGGCCCGGTCCCGGGTGAACGCTGCCCCCCGCCTGGTACAGCCCCGGTACTTTGCTGCGCGCAGACGGTCGGCGAAAGGCGGACATCCAACCGTGGGTCGCCTGCCCATACAAGGCCCCCCCGCTGCCGGGAAAGAGGCGGGCAAAGTCCTGCGGCAAGGTTCTGGCCACTTGATGAGGCAAGACTTCGATCTCCAAGCCACAGCGACGCATCAACGCCAAACTGCTGGATTCGCATGCTTGTATCTCCGATGTATTGAATGAATGGGTGTCGCCATCAGCAGGCGCATTGACAAGGCACAAAATTCTTTCGGCATCAGTCTGACTCAAACCGCTGTCGTTGCGGTCTTGTGCACACACATAAACGGTTCCTTGCGATGGCAACTGGCGGTGATGAAATATATCCTCGAACTCCGCGCGGTAATCTTGGTTGAAAAAAACGTTGTGTCGCACCAATGGAAATCCGCTGGTTTTCGCACGCATTGACAAAGTAAACGCCGACAGTGATCGCTGGTTGGGCGCAATGGGCGCGAAGCGAGGGCTGATCGTTTCACCGAGTAAGCCGCCAGCCAATGCCGCCACATCACCGTTGAAAATAACATGGTCGGCTTCGATCAATTCGCCGTTAGAAAGCATGACACCACTCACCCTCCCATGTGATGTCTCGATCTTCGAACACGCCACACCATAACGCGACAGCACACCGTGTTTCTGGCCCAGGTTGGCCAAGGCCTTTGCGACTTGAATCATGCCGCCAGAAACGGACCACACCCCGTCCAACTCAACTTGCGCCACCAGCATCAAGGTTGCAGGCGCAGACCATGGCGATGAACCGCAATAGGTGGCATAGCGACCAAAAAGTTGCTGGAGACGAGGGTCATGAAAATGTCGGCCTAAACTGCGCCATAAACTGGCAAAAGGTCCCAATCCACCCAATGTCAGCAAGCCTGTTGGCCCCAAGTCGTTCATCATGCTGAACAAACTCGGGCGCTCGCTGCGGATGTAAGGCTTTTCCAAGGTGTCATATAAAGCCCGCGTTTGCTGACAAAAATTCAAGAAACGATGGGCTTCTTGAGGGCTGGTGAATTGTGCAATCGCATCCGCAGTGCGCTTTGTGTCAGACAGCAAATCAAGTGTTTGCGGGGATCCGTCCCAAGCATGTCTTGCCAGTACACCGATAGGCTCCAATTGCACAATATCATCCAGTGATGTGCCGATGCTTTCAAGCATTTGGTCTAAGACCCAACGCATCGTAAAGACAGTTGGTCCTGAATCCACGCCTACACCGTCCACTTGCACCTGCCGAATTTTTCCACCGGGCTGATGGGCGCTTTCAATCAAAGTGACATCGAGACCACGGTGCGCTAAAACCAAGGCACTGACTAAACCGCCAATACCAGCGCCTACCACCACCACGCGAGGCGTTCGCATGGACTTATGCATACTGTTTTCCCAGCCAGTGGCCTTGAACCTTCAAGGGTACGAAACGTGCAAACATGGACTCAGAAAAATAGGCATGTCGGTTCGCCGCTTGAATGGCTTCCAAGTGCGCGCCCGTGCGAGCGTAGTTGTTCATTTCAGTTACACCATCCCAAATACTGAAAGTGGCTTGGCGCAAGAACGGCGCCTCACCTAAACCAACAGCCAATTGGCAACCCTCAACCCCCTCCAATGCTGTTTGCGAGAGCGGCGCATGCCGCCAGAATGCATGCGCTTTGCTGAATTTGATAGAGGCTCTGGTCAATGCTGCTACAGGTCCTTTTACCGGGGGTTCGGTATTGGTTTGAAAATGCACACCGTCCCAGCTGCCGCGGCATGAAAATGTTTTAAGTGTCGCCCAACAAAACTCTTGGGAACGATCTTGGTAGGCACGAACAAGGGACGACTCGGCAATGAACTCTTGCGCTGTTTGAAGAGATTCAAACATGGCAAAAACGCCTTGACGAGATGCACTTGGACGCAAGTCAAAGCCCCCCTCATATCCACTGCCCAATACTTTCGAAAAAAGCAAACCAGGCACAGCTTGTAAGGCGCGGGGGCCTCTCACAATGCGCGACCAACCCCAGAGCCTAGAAGCATTTGCAATGTCGGCCAACAAGACAACAGCAGTTTGGTCGTCAACATCAGCTTTTTTTTCAGACGTCATTTCTGAATTGCCATTAAAAAAGGCCTGCACCGCAAAGGATGCAGGCCTATTGAGTTTCAGAGTTTAAGGCTTTGCTGAAACCTGTAGCTCAGGATAGTCTTTCGCCATCGCTGCACCATAAAGCGGTTTGAAGGCGCCTTG
>Ga0136644_10002539_pt1 | contig 13901 bp, 12 predicted proteins | sample C_130820_EF_Meta_FD_94780 | JGI IMG/M metagenome (GOLD analysis project Ga0136644, IMG submission 94780) | Freshwater microbial communities from Lake Croche, Canada to study carbon cycling - C_130820_EF_MetaG (v2) (version 2) | ecosystem: Environmental > Aquatic > Freshwater > Lake | place... | reverse complement strand
CAGCGGCAAAGCGAGCAGGCGCACAAACAATCCACCCGCAAGCTCCCAGACCCTGCTGCCGAACAGTCTGCCCAGGCGGACTACCAGCGCAAGCAAGCGGATGCCGAGCAGCATCGCCTGGGTTTGGAAAAGCGGCTCAAGAACCGCAGCAAGGCCCCATCCCCGCCCTTGCCCGCGCCGAGTTCATAATCGGCCTCCGGCCACCGGCTAGGCAAGCATTGCCTCTGATTCGCGCCGTAGCACTGGCTAGGCGCAGCAGCCGCATCAGGCCTCAGCGCCAGCCAGAGGGCAGGGCGGGCAGTTGCGGCAGATCGGAGGCCAAACTCGCGGGCAGAGGCTGTAATTTGACGATCACCAGCGACAAGTTATCGCCGCCACCCTGCGCCCGCGAGCGAGCCTTGCTGATTAAAAATTCGCTCGCCTCGCGTGCGTCCATATCGGACAAGATCGAGCCAATCTCTTCGGCCGTGAAGTAGTGCCACACGCCATCGGTACAGGCCATTAAGGTATCCCCGGCCTGCACGCGGGAGATGAAGTGCACCCCCATAGGCGGGTTCGCATCCATGCCCAAGCAGCCGATTAACACGTTCGACTGCGGATGCACACGTGCCTGCTCCTCCGTCAAGGTGTTTTTGTCCACCAGGGTTTGCACATAGGAGTGATCCATGGTGCGCCGCACCAGGCGATGCTGGTGGAAGTGGTAAATGCGTGAATCGCCTGAGTGCACCCAATGGCATTCGCCATTCGGATTGAGCAAAAACGCCGCCACCGTGCTGTGCGGATCCATTTCAGACGAAATAGCCGTCAGCTTAATCACTACATGGGCCTCCTCCACCAGTTGTTTGAGCAGCACCCGCGAGTCGTCTTTTGAGGGTGTAAAGCGCTCAAACAACTGCTTTGCCGTCAACATCACCTGGTCAGATGCTTTGCGTCCACCGCTGCGGCCGCCCATGCCATCGGCAACCACGGCCAAAATGCACGAGGGCACGCGCGGGTGGCTGAGCACGCTAACCTGATCCTGCTGGTAGTCGCGGTCACCCTTATGAATGCCGGTAGAAGCGCTTAAGCGGTAGCCGTTGGACATGGTGGTCATAGTGAAGTGGTGCACGCCACGGTGCAAGGGTGCCTAAGCCGTATTATCTGGCTAAGCGGCCCAGCCTGTGGCTGGTGTGGCTGGAACTCTTCAAAACATGAATTTACCGGATCAGGTACTGGAAGCGTTTGCCCCCGGTGGCGAACTGGCGCATGCCATTCCGCATTTTTTGCCCCGGCCCGGTCAAACCGAGATGGCGCTTGCCGTGGCGCAGGGCATAGAAAACCCCGGTGTATTAGTAGTCGAGGCGGGCACGGGGGTCGGAAAAACCTATTCCTACTTGGTGCCGGTGTTGCTCAGCGGCGAGCGCGCGCTGATTTCCACCGCCACCAAAACCTTGCAAGACCAGCTCTATCACCGCGATTTACCGCGCTTAACCAAGGCCCTGGGGCTTACCGTGCATGCCGCCTTGCTGAAAGGTCGCCCCAGTTATCTGTGCCTGCACCGTCTGGAGTTGGCCTGTGCCAACACGGGTGGTCTGGACTTGTCGGGCCAGCGGGACTTGGCCGCTATCCAAGCCTGGTCTGGTCACACCGAGCGCGGCGACTTGGCCGAGTTGCCTGGTTTGGACGAACGCTCCCCTGCGTTGCCGCTGGTGACTTCCACGCGCGAAAACTGCCTGGGTAGCGCCTGCCCGCAGTACCGCCCATGCCATGTGAACCTGGCGCGAAAAGAGGCTTTGGCCGCTGATGTGGTGGTGGTCAACCACCATCTCTTTTTTGCCGATTTGGCCGTGCGCGAGTCGGGCATGGCCGAGCTGCTGCCCAGCGTGCGGGTCGGCATTTTTGACGAGGCGCACCAACTCAATGAAACCGGCGTGCAGTTCCTGGGCCGACAGTGGAGCAGTAGCCAAGTACTGGATTTGGCACGCGACGCCTTGGCAACGGGGCTGTCGCAGGCGCGTGGATGGTGCGATTGGCCTGCCTTGAGCACGCAACTGGGAACGGCGGTACGCGAGTTGCGCTTGTGCGCGCCACGTGCCGCAGCGCGCCTGTCTTGGCGCGGCGCGGTGCCGGAGCAGGTGGACGAAACGGCTTGGCAAGCCGCCATGCAGGCCGCACAAACCGCGCTACAAGACTTGCGTAGCGCTTTGGAGCGGGTGCAGGAATCGTCGCCCGATTTCACCCGCCTGCTAGAACGCACGCTCAGCATGCAAGAGCATTTGGCGCTGTTTTCAGGCGCCTGCGCGCCAGACTGCGTGCGCTGGCTGGAGCTGGGTGCCTATTGGCGGCTGGTCGAATCGCCTCTGGATATAGCGCCTACCGTACAAGCCCGTTTGCTGGGGGCAACGGGCGCGAGCGGTAAAAGCTGGGTGTTCACCTCGGCCACACTGGGGGACGACGAGCGTTTGAGCTGGTTTACCGAGCCCTGCGGTTTGACCCACGCACGTGTGCTGCGTGTTCAAAGCCCGTTCGACCATCAGCGCCAAGCCGCCTTGTACGTGCCGCGCGACTGGGCGCAACCGGGCGACGCCAGACACAGCGAGCGGGTGGCGCAGTTGGTGCTCCAGGCGGCACGTCAATTGGGTGGGCGCACGCTGGTGCTAACCACCACCTTGCGCGCCTTGCAGGCGATCAGCGCTCACCTACAACGCGAGATCCAGACCAGCGATGAATTGACGCTGCTGGTGCAGGGAACGGGCGCGAAAAGCCATTTAATGGCGCGTTTTCGCGCCGCCAACGCAAACGGCAACCCGGGCTGCATCCTGGTGGCATCGGCCTCGTTTTGGGAGGGGATCGATATACCCGGTGATGCGCTGCAACTGGTGGTCATCGACAAACTGCCTTTCTCGCCACCGAACGATCCGCTGGTGCAAGCGCGCGCGCAAAGACTGGAAGACCAGGGGCGTAACGCCTTTAACGATTATTTTGTGCCAGAGGCCGCTGTGGCCCTGAAGCAAGGCGTCGGGCGTTTGATTCGCCGCGAGAGCGACCGAGGCGTGCTCGTGATTGCCGATGCGCGCCTGCGTAGCAAAGGCTACGGGCGCCGATTGCTACGCGCGCTACCCGGCATGCGGGAGCTTGCTAACGAAGCAGCGCTGTGGGAAGAACTACAGGCCATTACCACGGCGACCCTAACCAGCACGGCTACCACAGCTTCCACCACGGATCCGCTACCTGCTTGAAGCCCTGCGCCATAAAGCTGCTTTGCGGGTAGCTTTTGCTCATAACCCGAATCGCATCGTCACGCAATTGCGTCAGGCCCAAAGCCTCGTAGGATTTAATGAGGATGTACAGCGCCTCCTCCAGCGCGGGCACCTCGCGGTAATCCGTTAGGGCGGTTTGCGCCCGATTCACCGCCGCCACATACGCGCCGCGCAAGTAGTAGTAGCGGGCCACGTGTACCTCGTAAGCCGCCAGCGAATTGATGATGTAGGTCATGCGCTGGCGCGCGTCGGGCGTGTAGCGCGAATCCGGGAACCGGGTGACCAGGTCCTTGAAGGATTCAAACGATTCCTTGGCCGCCTTTTGATCCCGCTCTGACAAGTCCTGCCGGGTGATAGAGCCGAGCAAGCCCAGGTTGTCGTTGAAGTTCACCAGCCCTTTGAGGTACAGCGCATAGTCCAGCGCCGGGCTGGCAGGGTGCAGTTTGATGAAGCGATCCAGCGTCGTCACAGCTTGCGCCGCATCGCTGCTGCGATACTGGGCGTAGGCTTTTTCTAACTGAGCTTGTTGAGCCAGCAGGGTGCCCGCAGCGCGGCCCTCCAGCCGCTCCAGTAGCGGTATCGCCTTTTCATAAGCGCCGTTGGCCAGCTCTTCTTTGGCTTCCGCGTAGAGCTTTTCGGCTGACCAATTGGCCGACTTGTCGTCTGCGGTGCTCGAGCAGCCTGGCAACAGAGTCGTACAGGCCATGAGAATCGTGACCAGTGAAGCCACCGATAATTTGCGATACAGCATATCCCACGAACCTTGTAACACCATGGTCGCGATTATATCGACCCCCCCCTTGACAGCCGAGGTATCGGAGGATGGCGACGAAGCAGACGCCAGTGAGACGCGCAGCCTGGATGTCACCGCGGGTTTGCACCGCCAGCGTCTGGACGCCGCGCTGGCCCAGTTGGTGCCCGAGTTCTCGCGCAGCTATGTGCAGCAACTGATAGCAGGCGGTGCGGTCACCGTCAACCACGCCTTGTGCACCAAGTGCGCGCGGCGCCTCCAGGTGGGCGAGCGCTTGGGCATCGAATTGCGCCCAACGCCGCACAGCCAAGCCTTTGCGCCCCAGCCCATGGATTTGCGCGTGGTTTATGAGGATGAACACCTGTTGGTGATCGACAAACCGGTGGGCTTGGTGGTGCATCCGGCTCCCGGCCACTGGAGCGGCACGCTGCTCAATGGCTTGTTGGCCCGGGACGGCGCCGCGCAACAGTTGCCGCGGGCTGGCATCGTGCACCGCTTGGATAAGGACACCAGTGGCCTGATGGTGGTCGCCCGCACCCGCGCCGCGATGGACTTGCTGGTGCAGGCGATTGCACGCCGTGACGTGTCGCGCCAATACTTGGCGCTGGCGCACCGGCCTTGGGTCGGTGCACCCGACAGACGCATTGATGCCTGCATAGGCCGCGACCCGCGAAATCGACTGCGCATGGCCGTGGTGGATCCGCTACGCCACGCGGGCAAGCCCTCGGTGACCGATGTTCACCTGTTGCAGAACACGGCATTGGGCTGCTGGGTTCGTTGCACCCTGCAAACCGGGCGCACGCACCAGATCCGGGTACACATGGCCTCCATCGGGCACCCGCTGGTGGCCGACACGGTTTACGGCGGTCACGCGGTGACCGGGCTTACGCGCCAGGCTTTGCATGCCTGGCGCTTGGGATTACAGCACCCGGTTACCGGCCAGCCACTGGCATTTGAAGTGCCCGTGCCTGCCGACATGGCTGCCGCCTTGCACGCATGGGGTCTCAGTTAGAATTCCAGCCGGTCATGCTCACGGCCCAGACCTTCTGGCTCCCTTGACCGCTTACGCCCCCTTTTTGAACGAACGCCCGCAGCGCCCCCTGGGTGCCGCGCCAGTGCCTTGCGGCACCACCGTCTCGGATTGACATGTGATGAACACGACGGATGCCAGACGCATCCTCGAAACCGCCTTGATGTGCAGCACACAGCCCTTGTCTGTGCGCGAATTGCAGCGCTTGTTTGACGACGCGCTGGCATTGGACACTTTGAGGCACTTGCTGCGCGACATTCAAGCCGCCTGGGCGGGGCGCGGCGTCGAGCTGGTGTGCGTGGCGTCGGGCTGGCGCCTGCAAAGTCGCCCGGAGATGCGCCCCTATCTGGATCGCCTGCATCCCGAAAAGCCGCCGCGCTACACCCGCGCCACGATGGAGACACTGGCCATCATTGCCTACCGACAGCCCGTAACGCGCGGCGACATGGAGGACATTCGCGGCGTCACCATCAACTCCCTCATCATCAAACAGTTGGAGGAGCGCGGCTGGATCGAAGTGATAGGCCACAAAGACTCGGTCGGTCGCCCCGCTTTGTACGCCACCACGCAACAGTTTCTAAATGACCTGGGCATCGCATCTTTGCAGCAATTGCCTGAACTGCCCAATCCCTCAGACCCCCTGGGGGTCACGGCCACCTTGCCCTTGGGGGCGCTAGCCACCTTGCCCTCTGGGGCGCTAGCCACCTTGCCCTCTGCGGCGCTAGCCACCCTCCCGACCCGTTTGCCCACCCCAACCGACTTAACCGCGACTCCTGCGCCCGACGCCGACGCATCCCTTTTTGCCACACCAAGGCTACTATGACGACCCACGCCAGCCCCGACGAACTCCCCCTTGCTGCCACCACGGTGGTCTTGGACATCCCCCGACTCGACCTCAACGCATCGGCTGACTCGACACCAACCGAACCGGCAGCGGCTGTGGAGGACACAGCGCTGGCTGAACCCGCGCCAGAGCCAGACGCCACCGCCGAAGCCGGTGATCTGGCGGCGACGCCTACTCGGCTTGATACGGCGTCTGCTGGGGGGGCGCCACCACCGGCTAGGCGACGTGAGGCCCCCCTGCCGCCTGCCAAAGCGTCCAGCCAACGCTTTCAAGAGGTGCTGTCTGGCCAGTTCGACGCAGACGACGAGGAAGCTGCATCCGCACTGCGCAAACGGGTACTGCCGCCGCGTACTGAAATGCCCAAGCTGCACAAGGTGTTGGCGCAGTCCGGCATGGGTTCGCGCCTGGAAATGGAGCAACTGATAGACGAAGGGCGCATCTCGGTCAACGGCGAACCAGCCCACACCGGGCAGCGCATTCAGTTCGGGGATCAAATCAAAGTCAACGGCAAATCGGTGCGCGTACGCATCGACCCACCCCCTGCACGTGTCATCGCTTACCACAAACCGGTCGGTGAGTTGGTCAGCCACGATGATCCGCAAAACCGCCCAACGGTGTTTCGCAAGCTGCCCAAGCTCTCGCCGGGCAAATGGCAGTCCGTCGGTCGGCTGGACTTGAACACCGAAGGTTTGTTGCTGCTGACCAACTCTGGCGAGTTGGCCAACCAACTCATGCATCCGCGTTTTGGGCTGGAGCGCGAATACGCGGTGCGTGTGCTGGGCGCCCTGAGCGCAGAGGAAAAAAGTCGCCTGCTCAGCGGCGTTCAACTGGACGACGGCCCCGCGCAATTCAGCTCCATTGAGGAGGGCGGCGGCGAGGGCGCCAATTGCTGGTACCGGGTCACGATTGCAGAAGGCCGCAACCGCGAAGTGCGGCGCATGCTAGAGGCCGTTGGCCACGCCGTCAGTCGGCTCATACGCATACGCTATGGCGCCATGGTGTTGCCGCGCGGGCTTAAGCGGGGCGCTTGGTTGGAGTTGGACGACAACGACATTCGGGCGCTGATGCAGGCGTCTCGCGCCAGTGGCGAGCGCGCGCCCGCCAGCGGACCCGCAGCACCGTCCGCCACGGCCGAGCCCGCGCGCCATGCACGCGGGCGCAACCGGCGCGGGCCGGGCAGCCGCGTGGGCAACCCAGCCCCCGGACCGGCGCTAGCGCCGCGCCGCAACACCGCGCCCAACGCGATGCCGCCGTCGGCTCAGTCCGATAGCGACGCGGACGAGCATGAAGACCGCATCATTGGCCCCCAGCCCGACCCGCTGCGCACCTCGATTCAAAGCCTACGCCGACGCAACCCCGGCCGACGCTACGACGGCAACCCCGCGCCGCCACGCGGTGCGGGCAGAAGTGGGGGCGGAGCGGGTGGTGGTGCAGGCGGCGGCGGTGGCAGCGGTGGGCAACCCGATCCCATGAAAACCGCCTTTGGCTATATCGGCGCGGACAGTTTCATCCGACAACGCGCGGGCCCACCCAGTCGCCCGTTTTCGAACGGCAATACAGCGGGGCCCAGACGAAATAATCGGGGCAAACGCTAATCGACATGGCCCGGTTCGTTCGATAGCGAGCTTAAAATAAGGGGTTAGTTAGGCGCATGCACGCCTCCCCCACCATTGACTACAAGGAAGTTTTCATGCCTATCGAACGCACGCTGTCCATCATCAAGCCCGACGCGGTGGCAAAAAATGTTATCGGACAGATTTATGCACGGTTTGAGGCGGCCGGTTTGAAGGTCGTCGGCGCCAAAATGGCTCAGCTCTCGCGCAGCGAGGCGGAGGCGTTTTATGCGGTACATCAAGCACGCCCCTTTTTCAAAGACTTGGTGGATTTCATGATTTCCGGCCCGGTCATGATTCAGGTGTTGGAAGGCGAGAGCGCCATTTTGAAAAACCGCGATTTAATGGGCGCCACCGATCCCAAGAAGGCAGCACCCGGCACCATACGCGCCGACTTTGCGGCAAGCATAGACGCCAATGCCGTGCATGGCTCAGACGCAGCCGATACAGCACAAACCGAAATCAGTTTTTTCTTTCCCGGCATGCAGTTGTACAGCCGTTAATGCCCTGAGGCCTGCAGTGTTGCAGGCCGACTCGCCTCCCACTCGCCTCCCTTATGAAGACCAACCTCCTCCATTTCGATGCCGAGGGCTTGGTCGCCTTTTGCGAGCAACTGGGCGAAAAGCGCTTTCGGGCTAACCAGTTGTTGCGCTGGATTCACCAGCGCGGAGGGAGCGATTTCGACGCCATGACTGACCTGGCGAAGTCATTTCGCGACAAGCTCAAGGTCCATGCGGTGGTGCAGGCATTGCCCATCAGCCGTTGCCTGGAGTCGGCAGATGGCAGCATCAAGTGGCTGTTCGATGTGGGTGGCGGCGACGCCATAGAAACCGTTTTCATTCCAGAACAAGACCGTGGCACGCTGTGCGTCTCGTCCCAAGCGGGCTGCGCCGTCGGTTGCCGCTTTTGTTCTACTGGGCACCAAGGCTTTAGCCGAAACCTGGGCACGCACGAAATCGTCGCTCAACTCTGGTTTGCCGAGCATGCTTTGCGTCGGCGCTTTCATACCGGCGAGCGCGTGATCTCCAATGTGGTAATGATGGGCATGGGTGAACCCCTGCAAAATTTTGCTGCCCTGCTGCCAGCCCTGCGCTTGATGCTGGACGACCACGCCTACGGCCTGTCCCGGCGGCGTGTCACTGTGTCCACCTCCGGCGTCGTACCCATGATGGATCGTTTGCGCGAGGAGTGCCCGGTTGCGCTGGCCGTCTCTTTGCACGCCCCGAACGACGCCTTGCGTGACAGCTTGGTGCCGCTGAACCGCAAATACCCGCTAGAAGAGTTGCTCGATGCCTGCCAGCGCTATTTGCTGGCCGCGCCACGAGATTTCATTACTTTTGAATACTGTTTGCTCGATGGTGTGAATGACCAAGACCAGCATGCGCACGAATTGCTTGCCCGAGTGCGGCAACATGGCGAAAGCGGCGTCGCCTGCAAATTCAACCTCATCCCGTTTAATCCGTTTCCAGGCTCCGGTTTGCGCCGCTCCAGCCCGGATCGCATTCAACAATTTGTTCGCATCCTGTCTGAGGCTGGCATCGTCACCACCCTGCGCAAAACCCGTGGTGACGACATTGATGCCGCCTGTGGGCAATTGGCTGGTGATGTGCAAGACCGTACCCGGGTACACCTGCGCATGCCGTTGCACCCGGTGCATAGATTGGAAGAGGTGGCTTCTTGAACATCCGCTCTCGCACCGGCTGGTGCGCCTTGGTCTGGCTTGTTTTGTTGTGGGCGCTGACGCAGTTAAGCGCTTGCGTCACGCGCGCGGAAGCACCGGGTGCCTCGGCCAGCCGGTCAGGCCCGGTTACCGATTCCGACGAACCCGAGGCCAGGCGTCGCGCCCGTTTGCGACTGGAATTAGCCAGCGGCTACTTTGAGCAGGGGCAAACCACCTTCGCCTTAGACGAAGTCAAGCAAGCGCTGGCGGCCGATCCGAACTATGCCGATGCGCACAATCTGCGCGCTTTGATCTTCACCCGTTTGAATGAATTTTCGATTGCCGAAGAAAGCTTTAAAAGTGCCTTAAGCCTGAGTCCTGGGGAGCCTGACATTGCGCACAACTATGCCTGGCTGCTGTGCCAGCGGGGCCGTTACAACGAGGCCACTGTTTATTTTGCGCAGGCGCTGGCTAACGCCAATTACCGCGCCCGACCCAAAACCTTGATGGCCCAGGGGCTGTGCAATATGCGCGCGGGCGACTTGGCTGGTGCCGAAACCAATTTGATGCGCGCCTACGAACTGGATGCCGCCAACCCGGTGACCGGCTACAACTTGGCCGCGCTGATGTATGCACGACAAGACTTTGCGCGCGCTCAGTTCTATATTCGCCGCATCAACAATACTGAATTTGCCAATGCGGAAAGTCTCTGGCTGGGTGCCAAAGTCGAGCGAAAAATGCAGAATCCGCAGGGCCTGATCCAGTTGGGCGAGCAACTGAAAAAACGTTTTCCTCTGGCCAAAGAAACGGTGTCTTATGAGCGTGCTGCCTATGACGAATGAAACAGCGGAGGAAACTGCTGAACCGGCGGATCCCCCCGCATCCCGGCTTTTGCAGGCCAGCCAGGCCGGCCACATGCTACGCACCGCCAGACTGGCAGCGGGTTTACATATCGCCACCCTGGCCGTTTCTCTCAAGGTGCCGGTAAAAAAGCTGGAAGCGCTGGAAGACGGTCGTCTAGACGATTTGCCCGACGCGGTGTTTGTACGGGCGCTAACAGCCAGCATTTGTCGCACGCTGAAGATGAACCCGCAACCGGTACTGAACCTGCTGCCCCAAAACGCCGTCCCACGGCTGGGCACGGATGACGACAAAGCGGCGCGGCGGCAAGCGTTTACGACATCGCCACAGACCAGTCCCCTCGGTAGGGTGTCTCGGCCAGCCGCCGTTGCTGGCTTGCTGCTGCTACTGGCGGCTTTGGCGCTGTTAGCCTTCCCCCAGATAACCAGCCCGTGGGCAGACCAAGCGGTGCAAGCGCCGCCGGTTGCACCCGCCCCTGTGCAAGTAGTGCCCGAGCCCGTGGCCGCATCGGCACCGCTACCGCCACAACCGAGCCCGCCGTTGAGTCCAATGATGGCCCTGGTTAAGCCTGTGCAGACGGTGTCAGATAGCGCGCCGCAAACCGCTTCAGCTAACAAAGCCGTGGCGGTAGCGGGAGCCGGATCGGTCAAATTCCGCACCACTGGCCCCCCTTCCTGGATCGAGGTGACCGACAGCCGGGGCGCGGCCTTGATGCGTAGAACCGTGCAAGGCGAGGACGTGGCAGAAATTTCCGGCGCCACGCCTTTGTTGGTCGTGATCGGGCGGGCCGACGTGACCGTGGCTGAAGTCAATGGCCGCGCGTTTGACTTGCAGGCGGTGACCAAAGAGAACGTCGCCCGCTTTGAGGTGAAGTAAATGGGGCCTATTCCAACTGCGGCACCGGCAGCGCGCCGATCCTTGCAAGCGCAGATCGCCTGGGGACAGCAGGTACTGACCGTCGGTGCAGGCGCGCCGGTGCGTATTCAGTCGATGACCAACACCGACACCTGCGACGCGGTCGGCACGGCCATACAAGTCAAGGAGTTGGCGCAGGCCGGCTCGGAATTGGTTCGCATCACGGTCAATACACCCGAGGCCGCGCAGGCCGTGCCGTTTATCCGCGAACAGTTGGATCGCATGGGTATTTCGGTGCCTTTGATTGGCGACTTCCACTACAACGGGCATCGCTTGCTAAAAGACCACCCCGACTGCGCGCAGGCGCTGTCCAAGTACCGCATCAACCCTGGCAACGTGGGCAAGGGTGATAAGCACGATCTGCAATTTGGTCAGATGGTGGAGGTGGCTGCGCGCTGGAACAAGCCGGTTCGCATCGGCGTGAACTGGGGCAGCCTGGACCAAGAGCTGTTGGCGTTGCTGATGGACGCCAACAGTGGCCGTGCCCAGCCCTGGGACGCCAAGCAGGTGATGTACGAGGCGCTGATCCATTCGGCGCTGGAGTCGGCACAACGCGCACAAGCCTGGGGGCTACCCGAGCATCAGATTTTGCTGTCTTGCAAGTTGAGCGGCGTGCAAGACCTGATTGCGGTGTACCGTGAACTGGCGCGGCGTTGCCGCTACCCCTTGCACCTGGGCCTCACCGAAGCCGGTATGGGCACCAAGGGCACGGTGGCATCTACAGCCGCCTTGGCGATCTTGCTGCAAGAAGGCATTGGCGACACGATACGCGTATCCCTCACGCCGCAACCGGGCGAATCGCGTACCCAAGAGGTTGTTGTTGCGGCTGAAATTTTGCAGTCGCTGGGCTTGCGCAGCTTCAACCCCAGCGTCACAGCCTGCCCCGGTTGCGGTCGCACCACGAGTGAGGTATTTCAGGTGCTGGCCAAGCAGATTGATGACTTTTTGCGCCAGCAAATGCCGCAATGGCGCAGCCTATACCCTGGTGTGGAAGACCTCAAGGTGGCTGTGATGGGTTGCATAGTCAACGGACCGGGGGAGAGCAAACACGCCGATATCGGCATCAGCCTGCCTGGCACCGGGGAGGCACCTGCCGCCCCCGTGTTCATAGATGGCGAAAAGGTCACAACGCTGCGCGGCGAGCACATCGTCGCCGAATTCCAGGCGCTGGTCTTGCAGTACATTGAAAATCGCTTTGGTCGCCCGCCTGTGGCGGCCGTTGCTTGAGCACCCATGATTGACAACTCCAGCGGCCCGCAAAAGGGCCATGCCGCCATGGCGGCGCAAGCCCTGACGGCCGTCAAAGGCATGAACGACATCCTGCCACCCGACTCAGCCCAGTGGGAGTGGCTAGAGGCCCAGGTGCGCGAGGTGATGGCCACCTTCGACTACCGAAATATCCGCACGCCTATCGTCGAGCCCACTGCGCTATTTGTGCGGGGTTTGGGCGAGTTAACCGATATTGTGGATAAGGAGATGTACTCCTTTGAAGACAAGCTTAATGGCGATGCGCTGACCCTGCGGCCTGAAAATACCGCAGGCGTGGTGCGGGCGGTGGTGCAACACAATCTGCTATACGAGGGTGGCAAGCGCTTGTACTACATGGGCCCTATGTTTCGCCACGAACGCCCACAAAGGGGGCGTTATCGCCAATTTCACCAAGTTGGCGCCGAGGCGCTGGGCTTTGGTGGCCCGGAAGTGGATGCCGAAATCATTCTGCTGGCCGACGCCATTTGGAAAAAACTGGGCTTGAGCGGTATTCGGCTGGAACTCAACAGCCTGGGCCAGCCCGATGAGCGCCGCGCCCACCGTGACGCCCTGGTGGCTTACTTTCAAGCCCATGCCGAGCAACTAGACGCCGACTCGCTACGGCGCTTGGAACTCAATCCCTTGCGCATTTTGGATAGCAAAAACCCGGCGTTGCAAGTGCTGATCGAGCATGCACCGCGCTTGATAGATTATCTGGGTGCCGACTCTTTGCAGCACTTCGATACCGTACAGGCGATTTTGCGTGCCAATGACGTGGCTTTTGGCATCAACCCCCGGCTGGTTCGCGGCATCGACTATTACCACCGCACGGTGTTCGAGTTCATCACTGAGCGCTTAGGCGCGCAGGGCACGATTTGCGGTGGCGGTCGCTACGACGGCTTGATAGCGCAAATCGGCGGCAAGCCAGCGCCCGCCATAGGCTGGGGCTTTGGCATGGAGCGGGTGCTGGAACTGGTACGCGAGGAGTCGCTCAGCCCGCCCGTGCCGGTGCCCGACGCCTATGCCATCGTGCTGGACAGCCTGTGGCTGCCGCAGGCTATGCGCGCGCTGCAATCGCTGCGCAGCCAAGGCGTGCGCGTGGCCATGCATGCAAGCGGCGTAGCGGGGGCGATGGCCAGCGCCAAGTCACAATTCAAAAAAGCCGATGCCAGCGGCGCGCCATGGGCCTTGGTGCTTGGGCCTGATGAGATGGCGCAGCAGCAAGCCAGCGTCAAAGCGCTACGGGGTCAGAGCCCGGCTGGTTTGACAGGGTTGACGCAGACCGACTCCCACCAAACCCGCTACGCACTCGCCGACATACCGGCACTCGCCCAGGCGCTGACTGGCTGGCGTTCTACAATCCAAGGCTGTAGCGCGTAGGGCACCATGGCACAACATTTAGATCTCGAAGAACAAGAGCAACTCGATCAGCTCAAACATTTCTGGAACCGTTATGGCACGCTTATAACGGGTCTGCTAGTGGCCGTGTTGGGCGTTGTGGCAGCTTGGAACGGTTACCAATACTGGCAACACCAACGCGCGGTTCAGGCGTCTGGCCTGTACGACGAGTTGGAACGAGCCGCCCAAGTGGGAGACTTGGCCAAAGTAGAGCGCAGTCTGGCCGATATTCAGCAGCGCGCAGGAGGTGCCCTGTATGCGCAGCAAGCGGCGCTGCTAGCCGCCAAGTTGTACCAAGATAAAGGCAAAACCGACCTCGCACGCACCACGCTCGAAACCGTG
>Ga0136644_10002536_pt1 | contig 13909 bp, 15 predicted proteins | sample C_130820_EF_Meta_FD_94780 | JGI IMG/M metagenome (GOLD analysis project Ga0136644, IMG submission 94780) | Freshwater microbial communities from Lake Croche, Canada to study carbon cycling - C_130820_EF_MetaG (v2) (version 2) | ecosystem: Environmental > Aquatic > Freshwater > Lake | place... | reverse complement strand
GTCTGGTTAATGCCAGCTAACAATAGCGCTAAAGCAACATGCCATTTATAAGGCTTCAGATAAGTAAGTAATATTTTCATCAACGATGTTTAGGTTGGAGGTAATACCAATTTTCGTACTAAAATTTAATATATGACAAAGTTTCCATTTGAGTGGGAAGCTAAGCCTCTTTTTCTGCCCAATTGGGGTTTTCCACGGCTGTTGACAATTAGTTAACCTGATAATGGCAGTCTGCCGGGCTTTAATTGGTAAATTACAAAAACCACTTATTTATGTATTGGAGAAAATTCAACGGTGAATCAATTGATCTTCCCATTAAACAGGCCGTAGCCGATGCCATTGTTTTGGAAACAGAAAAGGGTACTAAACTCAAAGTATGTATTGGCACAGATAGTCAAGTAAAAGGGGACGATACCGAATTTGCTACGGTAATTGTTTTTTTGCGTGAGCATAATGGCGGCTTTATGTACATCCACAATGAAAAAACAAAAACCAAGTACCACATCAAAGAAAGGATGTTGGTAGAGGTTGCTAAAAGCATAGAAGTTGCCTATGAACTTTGTGACTTGTTTATTGAACACCAAGTAGAAATGGAGGTGCACGCAGACATCAATACAAATCCTCAGTTTAAAAGCAATGATGCTTTAAAAGAAGCCATGGGTTATATATTGGGAATGGGTTTTGCTTTTAAAGCCAAGCCAGAAGCCTTTGCCAGCAGTTGCTGCGCAGACAAGATCTGCAATTAATAAACCAACTCTAATTAAAAATTATTGGTTGAAAAACCAAACAGAATCCTATCCCCTAATCTTTAGGTTCGTTATTTTCCTTTACCTGATTATTCATGAACTGTAAGAATTGCAAGAGTTCTTCTCTGCCTTCTTTTTTCTCAGCACTGGTTACAAAATGGCGGGGCAAAAATTGCCAAGTTTCTCTAAGCTTTTCTAAAAATGCTTGTACATTTCTGGCTACTACTGTGGGTTTCTCTTTATCTGATTTGGTGAATACTAATGAAAAAGGAACTTCCCAACTATCTAGTTGGTTGACAAATTCTAAATCGTTTTTCTGTGGTCCGTGTCTGCTATCAATCAGGACAAATACTTGCACCAGATTTTCTCTTTTGCGCAAGTATCCGTCAATCATCTGTTCCCACCTATTTCTGTCAGAGATAGACCTTTTGGCATAGCCATAGCCGGGTAAATCAACTAGGAACCATTTTTCCTTTGGTCCTTTCAAATTGCCAGAGCTTTCAATTTCAAAATGGTTGATCAATTGGGTTTTACCTGGTGTGCCTGATGTCTTTGCCAAATTTTTGGTCTTGGTCAACAGATTAATCAGGGATGATTTGCCCACATTACTTCTTCCAATAAATGCATATTCGGGTCTGTCCGGTTTGGGACACTGGGTAACTAGTGCAGAAGAAATATTGTATTTGGCCGATGTAATTTCCATGGATTATTTTCTTTTGGGAAGTACCAGACTATCTGCTGGATACTTGGCTTTGTTGCTGTCTCTAACTGTGAGACACCAATTTGTCAGTGTTGTTTTTTCGGCTTCGGTTAGGATAGCATTTTTATGAATCAGGGTATAGGATTCCAAAGGCATTTCACCGTCTTTTACCTCGTCAATACATTCCTCTAATTTCTTGTATTGTTTGGCAATCCGATACTTGTTAAACTCATTAAAATTCATGTGACGTTTACCATCTACTACGTGGTCATTTAACCAAAATGCAGCTGGTTGTATGTTGGCATACCAAGGATATTCCGTTTTATTAGAATGGCAGTCATTACAGGCTTTTGCCAAAATGGTTTTTACCTCAGTTGGTACAACATAGGAAACTGAAATATCATTTTCTGTATTGGCAGAAAGATTCTTAGTGGGTCTAAATGCCTGCATTACTATAAAGATGATTAGTAATACCAACAGGATTTTTTTAAACAGTTTCATAAACTTGATTTTAAATGAGCGTATTGCCTGACATTTCTTTTGGTATATCCAGCCCCATTACTTTTAAAATAGTTGGTGCAAGATCTCCCAATTTACCGGGTTGAATGGTTCCTTTCCATTCTTTGTCAATGATAAAGAAAGGAACAAGATTTAACGTGTGTGCGGTATTGGGTGAACCGTCTTCATTAATCATGAAATCGGCATTGCCATGATCTGCCGTTAAGAATACGGTATAATCATGCGCTAGTGCAGCTGTAACCACTCTTTCAACACAAGCATCAACTGTTTTAGCTGCGGTTATGGCAGCACTGAATACGCCAGTATGGCCTACCATATCTGTATTGGCATAGTTCAAGCAAATAAAATCTGCCGTTTCATTTTCAATTTCTGGAATCAATTTATCTGTGATTTCAATAGCACTCATTTCTGGTTGCAAATCATAAGTGGCTACTTTTGGAGAAGGGACCATGATCCTGCTTTCACCATTAAATGGAACTTCTCTTCCACCGCTGAAAAAGAAAGTGACGTGTGGATATTTTTCTGTTTCTGCTATCCTAATTTGCTTTTTACCATTTGCTTCTAAAACCTCTCCCAAAGTATTGACCAAATTGTCATTTTCAAAAATCACAGAAACGTTTTTGAATTTGTGGTCATACAGGGTCATGGTAGTATAATGTAGATCCAAAGCCTTCATCTCAAATTCAGGATAATCAGTTTGAGTCAATACTTCGGTGATTTCTCTACAACGGTCTGTTCTAAAATTGAAACAGATGGCATAGTCACCAGATTCAATTTTGGCAACAGGTTCGCCCTTGTCATTTAAAATAACAGTGGGTAATAAAAATTCATCGGTCTTACCCGCTTCATAAGATGCGGTAACTGCTTCAATGGCATTGGATGCAACCGGGCCACTTGCATGCACTAAAGTATCGTATGCCAGTTTCACCCTTTCCCAACGCTTGTCTCTATCCATGGCATAATACCTACCACTCACAGTGGCTATTGTTCCAACAGAACCACTTAGATATGCTTCCATATCAGTAAGATAACCCAACCCACTTTTGGGATCCGTATCCCTACCATCTGTAAATGCATGAATATACACTTGGGTTAAACCTTCTGTTTTACAAACATCACAAATGGCTTTTAAATGACTAGTATGGGCATGTACCCCACCATCGCTCACCAAACCTAATAAGTGTAATGGTTTATTGGCAGATTTTGCTCCGCGGATGGTTGCCAGTAGTACCGAATTGCCAGCTAATTCTCCTGTGCGAACGGCTACATTTATACGTTGTAATTCTTGGTACACAACTCTACCTGCGCCTAAGTTTAAGTGCCCTACTTCGCTATTACCCATTTGGCCATCTGGTAGACCAACTTCTTCTCCGCAAGTAACTAATGTAGTATTCGGATATTTACTGTACAAACTACTTACAAATGGGGGATGCGCTTGTTGAATAGCATCTGCACTAGCTATTTTACCCAATCCCCAGCCATCCATGATGGCTAAAATCACTTTCTTGCTCATATGTATATGTTAAATGTTGATAGTTATCAACGTTATTTTCTGTTAACTTAGCTTTCAGGGTGTAAGTTATTAAACTTGGCATGTTTTTGGCGAACTGTTTATAAGAAATACCACATTATGCGTAAGATTCTTTTATTAATGGGCTTGTTGTTCAGCTTTGCTGGAATTGCCCAAAAAACTGACACGGATGCAGTGGTGAAGGCTTTTAAGACAGCTAATGCAGACGAAGTGGCGCGTTATTTTGACGATTATATTGACCTCAAATTTTTAGACAAGGATGAGGTAAAAAACATGGGTCGTAACCAAGCTACCATGGCCATAAAGGTTTTTTTTGATGAAAATAACATCAAGGGATTTGACAAAAGTTCTGACAGGGAAATTGGTAACACGCTCTATATTACTGGAAAACTTACCAGCCCTGGTAAGTCATATAATGTAACCTTGATGCTAAAAGCCAAAGCGGGTAAACACCAGATCATCACCATGCGGATTAACTAGGGATTCAAAATTTAAAGGAAAAATGTTTTGATACTTTCTGAATCAACCGGAAGCGCCTAGTTTTGCAGTATGCACACCTACGATGAATTGTTGCAAAAATTAATTCTTGACGCATTACAAGAGGATATTGGCGATGGGGACCATTCTACCCTTGGGTCTATTGACAAAGACACAAAAGGGAAAGCTGTTTTAAAAGTCAAACAAGATGGAATTTTGGCTGGCATGCATGTGGCGCAGCGCATCTTTAGTTTGGTAGAACCTGAATCTGTATTTCACCCATTGATGAAAGATGGAGATACCATGGAAATTGGTGACATCGCTTTTGAAGTAGAAGCCAGGGTGCATACCATTCTTTCATGTGAAAGACTGGTATTGAATTGCATGCAACGCATGAGTGGTATTGCCACATTGACCAAGAAATACAGTTCCTTACTAGAGGGCTATACTACCAAAATTTTGGATACCAGAAAAACCACACCCAATTTTAGATTATTGGAAAAAGAAGCGGTGCGCATTGGTGGAGGCGTGAACCATAGGTATGCACTCTATGATATGATCATGCTCAAAGACAATCATATTGATTATTGCGGGGGTATTGAAGCTGCCATTAACAAGAGTTTTGCCTATTCTCAGTTTCTAAAGAATCCCCTTAAAATTGAAGTTGAAACCAGGTCATTAGAAGATGTTGCCCTAGTATGTAAAATGGCCAAGGGAAAGGTTTTCAGAATCATGTTGGATAATTTTAGTCCCACCTTAGTAGCTGAGGCGGTTCAACTAATTGATGGAGCTTTTGAAACAGAAGCTAGTGGAGGAATCAATTTAGAGAACATTCAAGCTTACGCTGCTACTGGTGTAAATTATGTAAGTGTAGGAGCTTTGATACACCAGGCTCAAAGTTTGGATTTAAGTTTAAAAGCAGTTTTGATTAAATAGCGAAACATGTCAAAGAAAAACAAACCCGATACCCAAGGATTTGTCTATAGTACGGATCCCAATTTTTCCTTTCAACCAGCGGATAAAGCAATTGAAACATTGGTCCCTGCGCAACAAAAATTACGCATTAGACTAGAAACCAAACACCGAGCAGGTAAAGCTGTTACGCTGATTACCGGTTTTATAGGTAAGGAAGAAGACTTGGAAACCCTTGGCAAACAATTAAAGAACTTTTGTGGTACCGGTGGATCGGCCAAGGACGCTGAAATTATAATCCAAGGCGATCAGCGCTTGAAAGTATTAGCCTGGTTAATTAAAAACGGTTACACCCAATCAAAATAATCAATAATCAATAATCAATTTCTAGTTTCAATCGGTCTTTCAATTCTTTGACCATTGGAAATTGTTCTGCTATGCGCTCAAATTTTTGACGGCTATTCATGCGTAAATGCGCGGGCACTTCTTCCTGTTCACCTGCTTCAACCAATACTTGGAACATAATGCCTGGGTTGAAAAACGCTTTTTGAATATGTTCTAGCAAGAGCATTTTTTCTTGCTCTACAAATTTTTGGGAAGTAAGTGATCCCACTAGCACGTTAAAATGAATCTCGTCTTCAATGGTCAATTTGGCAATACGGAAAGTGCCTGCAGAAGAATGTTTGAGTTGTTGCTCCAAGTTCTTGGTATAATCGTTCCAACAGGCTTGTAATTTATCCATGTTGAGCAGTTCTGCATCTGGAACTTCTTGTATAGCATACTGGTCACCATATTTTTCACGTAGAGCGTCTAATAAACCTTTTTTGCCTACGCCACTTGCCGCTGGAGGAATCAGTTTGGATGATCCTACAGGAATGCTTGTTGATGCGGCTGTCATTGCCGGCTTGGGTGCTGCAACAATGCTATTGCTATGGCTTGGAGCAATGGGTTGTGTAGTTTTGGGAGCAGCTGTAACTATGGGTTTGGGGCTCTCTACATATAATTTAGCCCCAGTACCTGCTGGTTTGATAGGGGTAGCTTCTGGCACACCGCCCATTTGAATGGGGGAAACTGCTTTGGTATGAAATGCTATGGGTTGATCAAGTCGTTTTTTTTTTACCAATTGACCACCATCCGCACTCAACTCAATGGCTTGTTGTAAAAAGTTCAATTTAATCAAAGCCAATTCAACATGCAGACGTTTGTTTCTGGCCATTTTATAATTGATTTCGGCCTCATTTAAAATATTGAGGGCACTCACCAAAAAAGAGACACCAGCCCTTTGTGCAGTGGCTGTATATTTATCTTGTTGACCCTCTACAACTTCTAGTAGGGCAGCAGATTTAGGGTCTTTGCAAACCAAAAGATTTCTAATAAATTCAGCAAAACCATTAAGTACCAAATCTCCTTCAAAACCCTTTCTATTAATTTGGTCAAAGAGTAACATCGCTGCAGATAAGTCTTGCAGTTGCATGGCTTCTAGGAGTTTGAAATAATAATCATCATCCAGAATATTTAAGTGCTCTAAGGTATTCTGATAGGTAAGGGTACCATTTGTAAAACTGACAATCTTATCTAAAATACTTAGGGAGTCTCGCATACACCCCTCACTCTTTTGGGCAATTACTTGTAAGGCCGCTTTCTCTGCCTTTATAGATTCCTTGTCTACAATTTCTTGTAAGTGTTCTACTGTATCATTATTGGTGATGCGTTTAAAATCAAAGATTTGACACCTACTCAGGATGGTGGGCAGAATTTTGTGTTTTTCCGTTGTAGCCAAAATAAAAATGGCATAGGGTGGGGGTTCTTCCAATGTCTTTAAAAAGGCATTGAATGCCGATGCACTAAGCATGTGTACCTCATCTACTATGTACACTTTGTATTTACCCGCTTGAGGAGCAAATCTAACTTGTTCTACTAATGTGCGAATATCATCAACTGAGTTATTGCTGGCTGCATCTAATTCGTGAATATTCATAGAACTACCTGCGTCAAAAGAAACACAGCTATTACAGGTATTGCAGGCTTCACCTTCTGGTGTTTGGTTGGTACAGTTAATGGTCTTTGCAAGAATCCTGGCACAGGTTGTTTTCCCAACGCCTCTTGGACCACAAAACAAGAATGCATGCGCCAATTGATTGTTTTTGATGGCATTCTTGAGGGTGGTGGTGATATGCAATTGACCCACAACTGTGTTAAAGTTCTGGGGTCTATACTTTCTGGCTGATACTACAAAATTATCCATGGCTTTTTGAACTGGTTCAAAAGTAAGCATTCGCCCATTTTTTTACAGCTTATTTGGGATTTTTATGGTTAATCCAAAAAACGGTGCTATTTTCCAATACCTGCCAGTAAGAACCCTTATTAACCTTAACCCCCAAATTATGTCATTACATACTATTTTAGGTGCCGGAGGAGTAATAGCAAATGAGCTAGTCCCTATTTTATTGGCCAATAAAGAGCAAGTGCGCATTGTTGCAAGACACCCTAAACACCAACTTGGTTTGGAAGCAATAAGTGCAGATTTGACCAATGAAGCACAAACTTTGGCTGCAATACAAGGATCTAGTATTGTGTATTTGCTGGTTGGTTTGGATTATGAATACAAGATTTGGGCTGAAAAATGGCCTTTGATTATGACCAATACCATCAAAGCCTGTAAAGTAAGTGGTGCTAAATTGATTTTTTTTGACAATGTTTATATGTATGGAAAGGTGCAGGGTTCTATGACAGAAGATACCGTCTTCAATCCTTGCAGTAAAAAGGGGCATATTAGGGCTTCCATTGCCCAAGCTTTATTGGATGCTATAAAACAGGGAGAGATTACTGCTATGATTGCAAGAAGTGCCGATTTCTACGGAACCGGTGCTACCAAAACCAGTGTTCCTAATATGCTGGTTTTTGCAAATCTGGCAAAGGGTAAAAAAGCCCAATGGCTTGTCAATGCTATGCTTCCCCATTCTTATACCTATATACCGGATGCGGCAAAAGCGCTTTATTTATTGGCCAAAGACCAGGGAGCTTTTAACCAAACTTGGCATTTGCCCACGCATAAAAATCCGCCAACTGGAGAAGCCTTTATTGGTTTAGCTGCCACAGCTATGCATCAGCCGGAAAAATATACGGTCTTGTCCAGATTCATGATTCGTTTGGCTGGATTGTTTATCAAACCAATCAAAGAATCCTATGAAATGCTGTATCAAAGTGATACCGCTTATTTATTTGATTCCTCTAAGTTTGAAAAACATTTTCAATTTGAGCCTACCAGTTACAAAGCGGGAATTGAAGCAACAGCCAAGCACTATTTGTAGTCCATTTCTGGGTGTCTTTCAAAAGGTTTGTTTTGGTCAAATAAATAACGGAAAGTAATCATCCGGCGGCTTTGTTTACCCCCAAGACTCTTGTAAATATTGATCATTTTAGGATTCCAGTCTCCGGCCCAACCCATTTCATATTGGAAGTACCAGCCCTTTCCCTGAACCATTAACCCGCATTCTTTGATCAGATAACTATCAATACCCAAAGCCTGGTATTTTGGGACCACTCCAAAAGCTAAACCAGTTAACCGTTTATTGGTTCCCCTCCATTTCATCCATAGCAATTGCAGTTTTTGCATCCACCCAAATTTTCCATTAAAATGCTTGAAATATTGGTTCAGGTCTGGGATATTAATAAACATGGCTATAGGTTCCTCTTTAAAGTAAGCAAACCAGACTACTCTGGGGTCCATGATGGGTTTCATCTTCTTAAATAGTTTGATTACCTGCTCTTCTGTAATCTCTTTTGCCTCTCCGTGTTGTGCCCAAGCTGCGTTATAGACGGTGGCAAAATCTCTAGCATATTTCTCTAATTGATTTAGGTCAGCATGTCTGGCTTCATAACCAGGTTTGGCTTTGAATTTGGCGTGTCTTTCTGTAAATCGCTCCGGAAAAGGATCGTCTACATTCATGTAATAGTAATATTGATTATAATAGTTTTTGAATCCATAATTTTCAAACAATTGCTGATAATAACTTGGGTTGAAAGACATACCATACATGGGTTCAGAATCAAAACCCTCTACCAATAAACCCCACCATTTGTCCCGGTCACCAAAATTGATGGGACCATCCATTGCTTCTGCACCTTGAGCCATTAACCAAGATTTAGCAGTATCAAACAAAAGATTGGCTGCAGTTTGGTCATTAACACAATCAAAAAAGCCAATACCACCAGTAACAAAATCAGTACCCTTGTTAATGTATTTGTTATTGGTAAAAGCCGCAATTCTGCCAATGGGCTCAGCTTCCTCATTTAAAAGTATCCATCTTTTGGAATTACCGTATTTGTAATACTTGTTTTTTGTTGGATCAAAGACTTCATTTACTTCATTATCCAGAGATTGAATATAAGCTGGATTAGCACTATTCAGCGAAGCATTGACTTCTAAGAATGCGCTTGCTGATGCCTTGTCTGTCACTTCCTTCAAATGCATGTACTACTATTTTTTACAAATGTACAATCAAAGAAAAAATCATTTTCCCGTAAATAATTTTTCAGACATTTTTTGGTCATGACCATAGATGTCATTTCTAAAATTCAGTATGCCTGTTTTGTCAACCCATGCTGTAAAGTAAACTATAAATACAGGTACTGGTTTTTTTAAGGTAACCCATTTTTCCTTAGCCAAATGCATAGCAGAATCAATGTTTTGACTATTCCAAGTTTTGTCATTTCTCAGCAAATATTCGGCCATTTTCTTTGGCTCACTAATACGAATACAACCATGACTTAGACTTCTGCTTGACTGACTAAAGAGGTCTCTATTAGGGGTGTCGTGTAAATAAATATCATAGTTGTTGGGAAATAAAAATTTTACCAAGCCTAATGAATTATGTTCCCCAGGTTTTTGACGAACCAAGGGTAGGCCATTACTCCTTCCTGTAATTTCCATGTGATTGCGCTCAAGATAATTGCCATTCCTATTCATGGCAGGAACAATTTCTTTTCTAACAATGCTGGGGGGGACATTCCAATAAGGGCTAAATACCACAAATTTTAATTTGCCATTAAATATCACTGTGCCATTTGCTGCTTTGCCTACAATCACATTCATATCCATCACATTTTTGCCACTATCATAGACGTGTAATCTATATTCAGGAATATTGACCAAAATATAATTGCTATCGGTTTGTGGTGGCATCCAACGCAATCTTTCCATATTCACTAAGATCTGTTGAATGCGTTTTGAAATAGGGAAATTTAATGACTCAATCATTTTGTTGCCAATGCTACCATCGGTTGATAAACCCATTCTTTTTTGATAGTGTTTTGATGCAATGAATAAACTACTATCAAAAAGTGCAGTACTATCTTTCACACCAAGATCGCCTAGTTCAAATAGTTTTTGTTTGATTAAAATAATAGCCTGAACACTATCTCCTTTTTTCAAAGGCTTTTGTAATTTTTCAATACTGTCTTTTGTTCCAGTTTTTAATAATTCATAATAAGAAGCTAGTTGGCTTTGTAATTTTTGGTATTGTGGATTTAGTGCAGCATATGAAGCAATAACTGCCGCTTTTGATTTGATGGAAGAATCCAATAAAGCAGCAAGGTCAAGTTTTCTCCTTGGAATAAACCATCCAAGGTCTGCTGCATCCAAATCACTTCCCTTGTATACTTTTGCCGCATATTGAAAGAACTGTCCGGTAAACAATAATTCTGTTTTGAGAATACTATCCTGAGACATTTGGTGAAGGCTGTCATTGATAGCCTTTGCATAATAACCTTCTAAATTGGGGTTAACCAAACTGCTGTCTTGCAAGTCTTGAGCAGTACTGTTCAACAAATTTAAAAAGTGATTGGCTTGTTCTGTAATGCCTTTGTTGTCAAACCAAGCATATTGAAAATTGCGCTCTTTGTAAAAGTCCTGATATTGTTCTTCAAAAGGTTGAAGGTCTGGATGGGCTTGTAAAAAATGACTAATGCCTAGGCTATCAAAAAATAGGTTATTAAAAGAGGTGGTTTTGGTGATGCTAGTGTCACGTACCACGGCTCTTTTTTGTTTCTTCCAGTTTTTGCAGGCTGCAAAAAGCAATAACAGACATACTGCAATGGTTAAGTGCTTGGCTTTCATGTATGTAAGATACTAAATTAAGACAAGGGACTAATAGGATTGGCTAATAGGGTAATGGCTACAACCCCAGCTGTTTCTGTTCGTAGCCTGGTTTCACCCAGACTTACTGGTACAAAACTGTTATGAATAGCTAATGCAATTTCTTCTTTACTAAAATCACCTTCTGGTCCAATTAGCACTAGGGTATTGTTTGCGGCAGGAACCTGTTGCAAGGGATTTTTTTGATCCTCTTCACAATGTGCTATTAGTTTTAATGTATGATTTGATTGAAGTATCAAAGATTCAACGGACAATGGCCCCTGTAATTGAGGTAACCAGCATTGTTGACTCTGCAACATAGCAGCAATTAGAATTTGATGATACCTTTCAAAACGGAATCTGTGTTGCTCACTCCGTTTACTGTTTAATGGATAGATTTGACTAACCCCAATTTCCGTAATTTTTTCCAGCATCCATTCAAAACGGTCGCTATTTTTAAGAAGGGCAATGCCAATGCTAATGCTGCGCTGATTGGCTGGAATTTGAGTTTCAGCCTGTATTTGAACCACTGCAGCTTTTTTATCTTCACTCAAGATACTTGCCTGAAACTTTCCACCCTTACCATCGGTCAAATTCAATAAACCCCCTGTTTGCATCCTTAAAACTTGGATGCAATGACGGCTACTGGCTTCACTTAGTTCAAATGTGCTAAGACCCGCCCTGATATTGGGCTCATAAAAAAAAGGAACACTCATTAGAAAGGTTGTTCTGTTTCATAACCTTGGTCAAAATCTGCTTCATTCATCTTGCTACCTTTTTGCAAATAGAACTTGGCACCATCGCCACCGGCTGCTGCTGGTGCAGCTCCCAAAGATTTGAAATTGCTACCTGGGGCGGGGAATCCACCACCGCCATCTTCCCATTCTTCAAAACGTTGAATAGCTAGATTTGCGCGTAGTTTCACGGTTTCTAAAGATCCATTACGGTGTTTGGCAATCCTGATATGGGTTTCACCATGGGTAGACTCACCCATTTCATTACTCTTTACCTCATAATATTCTGGTCTGTAAATAAACATCACCATATCTGCATCTTGTTCAATAGCTCCAGATTCTCGCAAGTCACTCAACTGGGGCATCTTACTTTCTTTTCTGGTTTCCACAGCCCGGCTCAACTGACTCAATGCAATAATGGGTACACTCAATTCCTTGGCCAGTGCTTTTAAATTTCTAGAGATATTACTGATCTCCTGTTCCCGATTACCACCCTTGTCATTGGTACCGCTCATCAACTGTAAATAGTCAATGATAATAATTCCAACCTTGTGTTTGTTCACCAGCCTTCTGGCTTTGGCGCGGAATTCAAAAATATTAAGGGCTGCTGTATCGTCAATAAAAATGGGAGCTACTTCTAATTTTTTGATTCCCTTATTTAGCAATTGTTGGTATTCGTGCTCTTCTAATTTTCCCCTACTAATTTTTTCCATCAAGATTTCACTTTCTGCACTCAAAATACGCTGTACCAATTGAGAGGCACTCATCTCTAAGGAGAAGAAACCAACCGGTACTGGTTTGGTGGGATGCAATGCCGCATTTCTAGCTAGGTTTAGCGCAAATGCGGTTTTACCCACAGAAGGCCTTGCTGCTAAAATGATTAAATCCGTTGGTTGCCATCCATAAGTAATGCGGTCTAAGGTAGCAAACCCACTTGGCACTCCTGAAATATCTTCTGTCTTGGTTCGCAACTCATCAATTCTATTAATGGTCTTGGCCAGTACATTGGTAATTTCTTCAAAGTTCTTTTTCAGGTAATTGTTGGTGATGTTGAACATCTTGGTTTCACTCTCGTCCAATAAGTCAAACACATCCGTACTGTCTTCATAAGCGTCACCAATAATTTCTCCGCTAATGCGAATGAGTTCGCGTTGAATAAATTTCTGCAACACAATCCTAGCATGGGCTTCAATATTGGCGGTAGACACCACTGAGTTGGTGAGTTTGGTAACAAAATAAGGCCCCCCAATAATATCTAACTGCTCACGAATTTTTAGTTCTTCTACTACGGTCAATATGTCTATGGGCATGCTTTTTTGCTGCAAACCCTGCATGGCTTTGTAAATACTTTGGTGTGCCTCAACGTAAAAACATTCTGGTTTTAGAATTTCAGTTACGGTATCAAAAGCACTTTTTTCAAGCATGATGGCTCCTAATACAGCTTCTTCCAATTCTTTTGCTTGTGGAGGAACCTTTCCGTAGAGCATGGTGCTCATATCAACGGAGTTCTTTCTTCTTTTTCGGTCTTTGTTTAAACTAGTAAGTTCCATTCTTGCTTTCTATTGATTAAAATCCACTTTTTATTTGTCAATCCAGTTTGGTAGTTATTAAAGCCACTTTAATGGGGGGAGCGAATATGAGTTAAGAAATCGGGTTGTAAAAATATTTTTCCTTCAATTTTCGTCCACAGGTTGTTCTATGTTCATCCACAACAAAACAGGGGCTATTCACACAAAGTACCATTGTTATCCACCATTTTCAAAAGTTTTCCTATCTTTTTCTGGAAATATACACAGGTGCTTGTGCAGAAAGAATTTTCCCGTTCTGACCTCTAAAATCCGGAAAATGACTTAACTCAAAGGGCATAGCCGCATCATTTTTAGACATTTATCCCGCTTTTATAACCTATTTTTGGCAACCGAAAATGGATTTAAAACATGACAGTTAGTTACAATTGGTTGAGTGAATACCTTCCTGAGGCTTTGGATCCGGAAAAGCTTTCCAAAATCCTTACTTCTATTGGATTGGAAGTGGAGAGTCTGGAAAAATACGAACGCATCAAAGGCGGTTTGTCAGGGTTAGTTATTGGTGAAGTGTTGGATTGCCAACCTCACCCCAATGCCGACAAGCTTAAATTGACTTCTGTAAATATTG
>Ga0136644_10002535_pt1 | contig 13914 bp, 12 predicted proteins | sample C_130820_EF_Meta_FD_94780 | JGI IMG/M metagenome (GOLD analysis project Ga0136644, IMG submission 94780) | Freshwater microbial communities from Lake Croche, Canada to study carbon cycling - C_130820_EF_MetaG (v2) (version 2) | ecosystem: Environmental > Aquatic > Freshwater > Lake | place... | reverse complement strand
TATTATTTATTTTAATACTGATTACATTCTAAATTATAAATATTATAATAATGTTGATAATTTTGATAATATTAGTAATATTAATAATCATAATATTATAATAAATGATATTCCTATAACTAACGGTTTATTTGCTGTATATAATGTTAATAGTTATTCTACAAATAATATTAATATCTTAAAAGATTTAACTCCTAATAAAAATAATGCATTAATTAATGGTCCAATTCTTATTGAAAATAATTATTTAACTGGTACTGTTGATACTTCTATTGAATTTCCTAAAAATATATTACCTAAAAATTATACATTATTTCATATCGCAAAATATAATGGCATTAATAAAGGTAGAATATTTTCTGGTATAACTAATAATAATTGGTTATCAGGATTTTCACAAGGTAAAGTAGGTGTAGCTTATCATAATGGATGGTTGTCTATTAATAGTAATTTGCCAAATAATTGGATATTATCTACTGATCAAAATGATAATTATAGAGCTAATTTAAACAATTATACTACTGGTAAAAATAGTTGTACAACTAATTTAGCAATTAATTCAGATAAAGATAGGTATTCCAGAAAATCTGATTGGGCAATAGCTTGTATAATAGTATATAATAGAAAATTAACATTAAATGAGATACTAAAGGTTGAAAAGTATTTAATAAGTAAATACAATAATTTATTAGTAAAAAAGAAAATTCCAGAAGAACCGAAAACAATATATAAAGATAATATTATAAATTTATCATCATTAATGAGTGGTAATGTAGAAAATGAAGAAAAATCAAATAAAAATATATTAATATCTAAAAATTCAATCAATATAGATGATACATTAATAGATATTAATCAAGTAAATAAAATATTAAATATTAAAACGAATGATGATATTGAGTTATTAATGGTTGATAGTAAATTCAGATTAAGAGTCAATTTACCACTACTTCCTCCATATATCAAAGGTATAGATTTTGATGTAAATAATGGTATAAATCCTAATTATTTTTATTTATGTATAATAGATTTAGATTCGAACTGTGATATATATGATTCATTATATAAATGTGAAAAAAAATATATTGATAATAAAGATTGTAATAATAAATTATTAAATAATAATATAGATAATTCATATAGGTTAGTTTTAATACCTGGTATTTATGCATTAGATAATAATTTACCATTTAATAATATTGATTTTACATTAGTAAAATTTAATGATATGTTATACTTACAAAATATTAATACTGGTTATTTTCCAAAATTATTTATGAATAATGAATTAATAAATCTTTATGGTAGTATGATAAATGATAATAAATCAAATATTATTGAAACAACAACAGAATTAAAAAATACATTATGTAATAAAACAGTTAAATCAGTTAATTTAAATGATAAAACATTAAAATTTTCATGTTCATTAAATAATGATTCAAAATTGTATTTATTAACAACTAAAAATATAAATACAAGTTCTCCTATAAATATTGATATTAATTCAGGTGGAACTATTAATATTGGTTTAAATAAATATGATATTAATGGAAATATTGATAATAGTTTTATATTTTCATCATTTGATAATAGTATAAATAAAAATAAATATATAGAAAAAAAAACTACAAAAAATTTACAAACATATTTATTAAATTTAGTATCTTTAAATTCAAATAAAGATATTTATTCACTAAATTTTACTGTTGAATTAAATGACTTTTCAAAAAAATATATTATAAATTCAAATATTAATAATTTATAATTTTTTTTTATTGTATACATATATAATAAAAATTTATGGCATTCCTATTATTGGGTTTGGGTGGAGGCATAGGTAATAAAAATACTAATGAAGTTTCGGTATCAAATACATCAAATACATTAAATCGAAGTCAGATTAATAATATTAATGATAATATGGTAAGTACTGCTGTTAATACTATGATCAAAAATGCAAGCACTTGCTCTCAATCAACAGTTCAACAAAATGCATGTAGTGTAAAAGGTGTAAAAACTACAGGTGGTTTTAAATTTAATGGTGGTAAACAAAGTAATGCAGGAAATGTAACATTGTCGTGTTTACAAGGATCAAAAGTCGAAAGTGCTATGGCGGCTGAAATGTTAAATAAAGCTCAAGCTATGTTACAACAAGCAGCTAAAGATGGAGTTAAAGTAGAATTAGCAGCAGCAGCAACTTTAGATAAACAAGATAAAGGTATTCTTACAATGGGTGGTATTGGAAATACTAATACTAACAGATCAACAACAAATAATACTGTTAATATAACAAATGATATGGTTCAAAATATAGTAAATAAAACAAAACAAGAACTATCATCTAATTTTAATGCAACTACTGTAAATGAATGCCTTAGTAATGTATTACAAACAAATAATATTTCATTAGCTGATATAGAAGCAGGTAAAGATGGTGTTGATATTAATTGTGGTTTTCAAGAAAATGTTCTTAATTTAATGACCGAATGTAAACAATTAAATGAGGCTGTTCAAAATACAACGAATGCAGTATTTTCAGAATATAAACTTGCTGGAACTACCTCTACTGTTACAAATCAAGAAATAACAGCTAAAGCTGAAGGAAAATTATCACAAATATCAACTGGTTTATTTGGAGGTCCTAATAGTGAAATAGCTTCATTTTTTGTAATATGTAGTTGTTGTATTTGTGTAGCTTGTATAATATATTCACAAGTAGGTGGTGGTATGACAGGAGGAGGTAATAATTATAAAAAAAAAGATATTATAACAGATAGTACAGTTAATTTAATAAGTTTAATTTCAAGTGAAAGTGAATATTTATAATTTTTTATTATTAGATATAATATAGATATATTATATATTATTTGCATTAATGAATTATGAGACATTTGTAATAGTTTTAATAATGATAACAATAATGATTATATTTTATGGTGGAAAAAATTCAATAGATTTAGTAGAATATAATAGTATTTATTTTAGTAACATATCAAATTTTTTAGAAAAAAAAATTAAAAAATATAATATAAAAGATATTGATAATAATTTAGATCATATCAATCTAAAAGAATTTGATCATATGTGTCGCATTATAATACCTAATTATATGAATAATTATTTAATAAAAATTAAACCATATTCACATTTTGATATTAATAAAATAATAGATCCTAAGCACGAATCAACAAAATTATTAATGATAATTCTAAATTATAATTATCATAATAATTTAGAATTAATTGTTAAAAAAGAAAATAATATTGGATATTTTTATAATTTAACTAAAAAAACATCAATTACTAGTCTTTTTGATATATATAATAATAGTAATGTTGAAATAAATATTATTGTTTTTATTATAAAAAAACCATATTGGTATTACTAAGTTCTAAAGATAATATTAAGTTGATTTGTTAAATTAACATTATCTATTTTTAAATCATCTTCAAATTCAATATATTTTTTAAATATATCATTAATAATACTCATATCAATTTTAATAATATTATTAACTTTTTGAATAATTTCAGACATTAATATTAGATCATCAAATTTAATATCTACCAGTGAACGCAAAAATGTAACAATTATTATATCTTTTGATATTAAATTTTTATTTTTATAAAGATAATCTAGTATTTTATCTTGATTATCTTTATTTTCTTCATAATCTTTATTATTTTGATTATACTGATAATTAATATAATATTTCTTAATATATTTTAATAATGTTTCATCTGGTAATGGAAAATCTTCAAAAAATATAGGGGATGATGATATTGCTGGTGATATTATAAAATTCTTTTTATTAAAAATTGGTGTTTGTGTTAAAATTCTTAAATCATTTGAAGTAGATAATCCATCAAAACTAGTACTTTTAATAAGTAAAGAATTATCTTTGATTGGAATAAAATCTGAAACTTCATTTACTAATGATAAATTAATATTGATATTTTTATTATAATAATTATCATTATAAATATTAAATAATAAAATAAATTTATTTTGTTGTAAAGTTAATTTTTTATCTAAATTTAAAAATTCTTCTTTTTTTTTTTTGAATAACATCATCATCTTTTTATGATAATTACAATTATCATCCCATCTAATATTGGAATATTTAACAAATGTTATCATCATATTGATATTTGTATATTTAAAATTATTTTTCATGATAATATTAATAATATCTTCTTTTAAAAAATTATTTTTATAAAATGAACCAAATACTCTGTGAAAATTTTTAGATATTCTATCTATTGAATATCTATAAACACAATTTAATTTATCTGATAATAATTCATGTTTTTTAATTTCATCTTTAATAAAATCATCAATTTGATATTTATCATTATCTAATATATCAAAATAAAATATATTTGAACTATTTTTATGAATATTTTCATTTCTTAATATTTTTATCTTCTCCTTAATAATGTCAATTGATTCTCCTTCTTTTTCAAATTTTATACATTCGTCAATTTCTTTATTATATAATTTTATAGCTTCTAAATATAATTTATATACATCATTTATTATAAATTTAACTATATTTAAATAATATTGATTTTTTTTGCTTTCTGACTCGTAAAAATAATTAAAATACCTTTTAAATATAATAGTTGGCTTTAAAAATATCATGTTAATAAATTTATTAATTGATGAATCTTCTTTTTGTTCATCAAAATCTTTTTCAGATTGAACTGAATAACTTGTTAAAATTATACAATCATTTATTAATTTTATTAAAAAATTATTAGTAAAATGAGTCATTAAGAAACAATACCAATCATTATAATATTTAGTATGTTCTTTAATATCTGAATTAATTGAAATTTTATTAGTTATTACGGATATCATATATTTAAATTTTTCTGGATTTATTAATTTACATATTTCAGAAAAATTTCTTGTTAAATTATCATATATTATATAAGAATAAGTATAATTATTATCATTATTATATCCATTTAATGGATCTAGTAATGCTTCAAAAAAACTTTCTTTAACCAACCTAATTTGAGTTTGTTTATTTTTATCTGTTTCTATTATTTTTTTAGTAAAAATTATTTCTGAACTATATTCATTAATTATTACAATTATCGTTTTAATTATATCATCTATTTTCTTATGAATCCACTCTTCCTTTTCTTCTTCTAAAATTTTAATATCTGATTTTGATAACCATACTGCATTATTTAATAATGAATATGAATTCTGTAATAAATTTTTTATAGATTTAACTTTTATATTTTTAACATCTTTATTCATTTCTTTAAACAATATTTCTAATACATTATATTTTGATTTTCGACATAATTCACTTAATAATGAATATGCATTTTTTTCTGCAAATTTACTTGATAATATTATATTCTTATTTTTACTATAAAATTCATATATATATTCATCTGATTCAGATCTAGCTAATATTATTAATTGCTCTTTAATGTTTTTTTTGGTATCTAATTTATAAATATCATTATTATCATCTATAATACTACTAGTATTTTCAAATAACATTAATATAATTATTTATGATATAATTATTTAAGATATCGAGTATCAATATTATTATTTAATTATATTAATTTTTCAATTTTTTATATTATATATTACCAATAATATATGATGAATATTTCTAATATTAAAAGTTATATAATTAATTTAGAAAAAGATATTAACTCAGATAAATATTTAGAATCAATTAAACAATTAAAAACATTAAATATAAATCCTGAAAGATTTAATGCTATTTATGTTGATGATATTAACTCTGATTATATTAAAAGTATTATATATCCGTCTGTTAATCATACAATTATTAATAAAAGAAGTTTACATAATCAAATTGGTTCAAATGGAGCAATTGGATGTTATTTATCACACATAAAATTATAGGAAATGTTATTAAAATCTGATCAAGAATATTTTTAAAATATTTGAAGATGATTTAAGTATAGTATCAAACATAAATGAAATTAATACTTTTTTAAATTCAGTAAATAATGATTGGGATTTTATTTATCTTGGTTATTTTATTGGTCCTTTTGATTTTCATAAAAATAATAAATTAAATGAATTAGTACTTAAAATTATTAGTATTAATTATGGATTACATGCATATATAATTAATAAAAAAGGAGCTAAAAAATTATTAGAAAGAGCTTTACCTATTGTTGATCAATTAGATTCGTATATAGGTTATATGATATTATATCGTAATATAAATGCATATGTTCTAACAAAATCTTTAATAAATCAACAATATAATAAGTTATCAACTACACAAACGGATAATTCAATAAAATCATATATAAATGATTTTAGTAATTTTGAAATTAATTATTCAATATTAATAATACTAATAACACTAATAACACTAAGTATTATAATAATAAACAAAAAATGTTAATATAAAAATAATATGCATTTTTAATTTTCAATAATATTTATTAATTGTTCATATTTATTATTATTGAATAAAATAGTACCATGTGTTGAATCATTTGAATCTAAAAAATATGATTTAGCATTATTTTTAATTTTATCATATATTAATGATGAATTAATAACATAATCATTTTTGTGAAAAACAAATATCATTTTTTTATAATTATTATTTTTATTTAAATATAACCAATACATTGGACCAAATAAATATCTATAACATATGTATTTTAAATATATTGAATCATAAATAAGATAGTTATTTAATTTATCAAATAAATATAAAATTATGTTTTCTTTATTGTAAAATGGAAAATTAGCATGTTTTTGTAATTTGTAATAATCTAAATAAAAATATATTGGATCTACTGAAATATTCTTTTCAATTATTTTTGATCGTTTATCTTTTGTTATTTTATATGATATTAATGTTCCAAAACTATGCGATAAAATATTTATTTTATTATAATTATTAGTTTCTATAAAATTATAAACTGAATTTATTATATTCTTGTTATTTAATTTTGTTTCTTTTGAATATAAAAATTGAGATATATTTGGTAATATTATAATTATTAGATTATATTCTTTTTGTAAATTTATTAATAATTGTATGTAAGGAAAATATCCAAATCCAAAACCATGAATAAATAATATTGTTTTTTTATTTGGATTATAATTATTATATAAAAAACCAATAGATTTATTTTCATATACTTTATATTTAAATTTTAAATAAAATATCATATAATAATGAATCAAATTAGATACTATTTTTATTATTAGTATTAATATAAATGGTAGAAAACTAAAATATATAAATAAATTACCCCATTCATTTATAATATATCTATTTTGATTAATATCATTAAATTTAATTTCTAACTTATTTTCAATTATATTTCTTATTTCATCTATTTTATCTAGTTTTTTATTACATAATATATTTTTTTTAATTATATAATTTATTTCAATTAAAGATAAATCATTAATTTCTAAATTATAATTATTTTTTTTAATTAAACTATCTTTTTTATAGATAATTGCAGCTCGCAATATATCTTCAATTTCATTTTTTGTACAATTTTTAATTGCTTCTATTAAATTATCTATTTTTTTATTATTAATATTAATTGTACGTGTGTTTGATAAATTAAAGTAAATAAAAACATAATTTATCCAATTAATTAATTCAATTATTGACCAAACTAATAATATATTTATAAACATTATTATTAAATATATTATTTTTTTTTTATATTATTAAAATAATTTTACTTAATATAAAATGTTAAATTTATAATTTTTTTATCTCTATTAATTAAATGAATCTAATAAATACAAATCTTGATAACTATTATTTAAATCCAATAAATTTTACTTATAAAAAAGATTATAATGAAAATACTAATATTATTGATAAATTTATTAATACTCCTAAATTTAATAAATCAACTGTTTTAATAAATAATAAAAAAAATAATTCTAGTGATAATAATTATAATTTTAATCCAATTTTATTTAAACTTGTAGCTAATAATAATGTTTCACAATTGGAAAATATTTTTAAAATTAATAAAAATATTAATATTAATGAACAAGATAAAGATGGTGATACTCCATTACATATAGCTGTCTTCTTGTGTAATATTAAAATTGTTAATATATTATTAAAATATAATGCAAATATATTAATTAAAGATAAATGGGGACAAATACCAATACATCGATTATGTTTTAGTATAAATGATGAAAATATATTACAATTAATAAATATTTTAATAGAATTTAATAAAAATATTTTTAATGAACAAGATAATTATGGTAATACTTGTTTACATCTTATTTTAAAACATATTATAAAAAATAATATTATTTTAAATGATAATCATAAAACATTAATTAAAAATATTAAAGAAATTATAAATTTAAAAATTAAAAATAATGATAATCAAACGATTGATGATCTATTGAAATTTATTACTAATTATTAAATTTTCTTATAAAAAATTATTATTATTGTTATAAATACTAATAATAATATCCCTACAAATAAACCATCATTTATATCAATAGTTGTTAAAATATTATCAAACTTTTCTAAATAATTAACATCTTTTTTTGTTTTAGTAGAATTTAATTCTATATTTTCTAATATTATATCATCATTTTTATAACTTTCTCTATCATTAATACTACTATCATTAATACTATTATTATCACTTGAAATAGTTGTCATATTATCATAATTTGTTGGTTTTTTATAAACTATTTTAACTTGAGAATTATTCATTACAACTAATATTCTTTATATTATAAATAAATATATTTTATTTATAATATTCTACTCATACTAAATTAAATTAATTATGTTAATTAATTTTTATAATTTTTTATAATTTTTTATAATTTTTTATAATTTATATCAATTTATTATTTGATACTGATAATACTATCTTGTTAATATTATATGATGATGTTTTATTACTAGATGAACCAGAAACTGTGTAATTAGACGGTACAAATCTAGATGATGTATTATTTACAGCTGTTAAATAAAATAATGTTTCATTTGTTGCAAAAATTGAAAGCACATTTTGTGATGTACTAATAGGAACACCATTAAATAATGCTTCGGGTAAAATTATTAACATGTAATATGATTGATTATTTATAACATTTAATCCAATATATAATGAATTTGCAAATAAATATTTATTAGTTGGACCTGCTTCTAACATTGATAAAGTGCTACTATAATACATTCCATCACCACTTGAACATAATACACTGTTTTGTAATCCAAAATATGGTTGATTTATATTTTGTCCAAATACTAATTGTTGTGATGGATCAACAGTCATATTTGAACTATTTGAATTATTCAAAAATAAATAATACATGTTCGGACAATTAGATACTGTTGGGGGATTTAGTATACTACCGTCTAATAATGGTTGAACAATAACTGTTTGAATATTATAACCTTGTGCATTAATATTATTTGCAACATTTTGATTAATAAAATAATCTACTAAAGATGTGTTTCCATCAAAACTTGTAATTATTACATTCATTATATTCATGAAATTTTTTAAAGATGTTACTGCATAATTTGTTATGTTCTTTAATAAAGTTCCTGTATTTGTTACTAAAAATGTACCACCATTTTGAGATTTTCCAAATAATAAAACAACTAATTTAGTAGCCATATCATTTACTGAAAATGCTTGGTAACTATTATATATTGATATTGGTGATCTCCATATATTTTTAATTAATACTTCTGATGAAATTGTTGTTCCTGGATTGTATGTTGCAAAATCACTTGAATATGCAATTCCTACTACAAAATGACCATATGTTATTTGATTAACAAATGGTACTTCTGTAGAATTTAATGATGCACCATTTAAAGGTACAGTTGGTGTATTATTGGAAATATAATATCCAGGAATACTATGGCAAGTACTATAATTACCATTGTTTAAGTATTGACCATTATATGTATCATTGTTGTTTACTGGTGGTACATATATTAATGGTATTGTTGAATATAATTTACTATATCCTTCAGCAATAATAATAGGAATATTATTATAAATATTAAAATTACCATTTAATGGATTAAATGTTGATCCACTTTGCATATATTGTAAAGGAATAGGACCAGCAGTATATACTTTTGAATTTGATATATTTCCATTAGCTAAGTCAGCTTGAGATATTATTTTATTATATACTATCACACTTACTATGGGTGTTGATGAACTGGTAGATGATACATTCAATGAATTAGTATTACTGACTGTAAATACTAATTGAATTATTAATATTTCGTTCTTTTGTTGTGTATAATAATTTGAAGTAAATATGAAATTATCACTGTTATTTGATGAATAATTAGGATTTACATTGTCATATGTTGGAGTACCATTTACAAAATCACCTTTATAACATACGTATGGTTGTGATGTTAAACTAAAAAATAATGTTTTGGTAGATGAACCATTGCTCGTTAATGTATTTCCATCGGTTATATCTAAACTATAATTTCCAAGAGAATTATTAAATGGTTGCAAATTATTATATAAAGTAGTTTGTTCACTTAATAATGAAGATGCAGACATTGATCCATTTAAATAACTAGATGATGTTAAATTAAAATTCCAATCTATAAATCCAAAAGAACCGCTCATACCGTTTGAACCATTTACAGGATCAAAATATTGAGCTTTTATTAAATTAGAATTAGGATTTAATGTTGAATTAATCATTAATATTGTTTGACCATCATAAACATAATTACTAGCATCTAAACTAGAATTTACGGGAAATATATTAACATCACTTGTTGAAGAATTTGTACTTGATTTATTAGATGAGGTAGTTCCTTGATTATTTGTTTGTACTTGACCATTGAGAATTAATGAATTTATTCCAGACATTTATATATATATATATATATATACATATAAAATTAATTAATTAATTAATATCCCATTATAATTAAAAAATAATATTTTATATTATTTTTTATTTAATACAAATAATACAAATAATATAAAAATTTATATTTATAAAATTACTAAATATGCATAATTTATATAGTTTTAGTAATATTATAATATGTGTTTTAAATAATTATTTCAATAATTTTTTACATAAATTTGAAAATTACGCAAAAGTTTATTCAATAAATTTTATATTCTGTATAACTTTTTTAATATTTTTTTTATTTTTATTTAAGTTATATAATATAACTAATATATGTAAATTAATAAATAAAATAATATTTGAAGATGAAATAAAATATAAATCAAAGAGTATCACAATTAGTAATAAATCAGCTGAATTATATAAAGCAATTAAATGGTTCATTAGTAATAATTCTACAAAATATGATTACAATACTAATAAAATTATTAAAAATTTAAAAATTAAAAAAAAATACATTAAATTAGTTAATAACGATTTTATATTATTATTTTTATCTAATAATAATTCATGTATTTTAAATTCTAATAAAATTGTATTAATATTTAAAAAATTTAAAAATGAAAATGTTATTAATAATTTTTTAAAAAAATGTATTATTCAATATAATAATTATTTAATTGGTAATTCTATTTCTAAAAAATATATTAACAATTCAAATGATTGGATTGAAAAAGAAATTAAAATTATTAATATGAATTCAATAATATTAAATAATGATTTTAAAATTAAAATTATTAATGATTTTCAAGATTTTTTTAATTCTAAAAATAAATATAATTTTTTTAATATTCCATTTAAAAAAATATATTTATTTTACGGACCTTCTGGTACTGGTAAATCATCATTTGTTAATGCAATAGCTAGTTATTTGAATTATCAACTTTATTATCTTGATCTAAATAATATTGACAGTGAATTAGATTTAACTATTTTATTAAATAATATTAATTCTATAAAAAATATTATACTTGTTGTTGAAAATATTTGTATTGATAATGATTCTCATACAGAAAATAGTCTCTTAAATTCTTGTATTAAAAATACAGAATTTTCTAATAAATCTAAAATATTAAAATTCTTAAATATTATATATAATTATAACTCTTCAGCTAAATTAATTATATTAACTACACGTTCTTATTATGAAATTTTTGATGATTTTATTAATGATAAATATGAATTTACAAATTGCTCAATGCAACAGTTTAAACAGTTATATTTACTATTTTATAATAATATTTTACCATCTACTATTTTAAACAAAATTAATACAAATATTTACTCTCCCGAACAATTAATAAAAATTTATCTTAATAATACTAAGAGTGAATATAAATTTTTATTACATATTAATAAATTTAATAAAATTAATCTTGAAAATGATATAAATAATTATTTTAATAAGTGTTCTTCATTAATTATACATAAATACAATATATTTAAATTAATCATAGTATTAACTCATTTTAATAATTTATTAAATTCATCAAGTTTTAAAAAATATCAATATAGATTAAATTTTATAAATAAATTTAAAGATTATAATAATAACTTATTATCAGATGATGAAATATCTTGTGATTAAATTTAATATATAGCCAATTTTTATTTTTTTTCTAATTAAATATTATATTATAAATGTCCGGTCAAGTTGAAAAAGTACCTCCTGAATTTACAGTCACTACTATATGCCCTATAGTAATTAATCCTTCTCAAAATATCTTAACATTTAAATCTGCTTCATCTGTTTTCACTCCTTCTCAAGTTAATTCCACATTTTCTGGATGCCATCCTACTCCAGAAGATATAACATATGCACTCTCTGAAAATCAAATTACAAAATGCTGCAATGATCAAGCAAATACTAATAATATTAATAATCTTATTAATAGCAACTACGCTAATGAATATTAAATTATTATGTTATACTCTTAAAAATTTACTGATTTTAATAAACTATTTTTAATATATAAATAATTATATATTAAATAATTATATATTAAATGTCTTAATCTAAATATTATAATTTGTATTATAGCATTCTTTTTCCTATAATTAATTCATATCCTGAATATATTAGTGAAGATTTACAATATGAAATAAAATTATTTTCCTTCAAAAAATACATAATTGCTTCAATAAAATTATTAAAATCTATATCCCTAATTTTACATGGTTCACGAAATAATATTTTACCAAATGTTATTATTCCATTAATTTTTACTAAATTTAATACTTTTATTATATAATCTATTAGCAATGATAAATTATTATTTTTTACTTCAGGTGTATTTTCTGTAAATTTTGTTTGTAATTCGTACCATATACCACCACAATCAGGAATAAAAACTAAATTATATTTATATAAATTTTCATTAATAAATTCATCACTAAAAGCATCTGCTTGATAAATACCACCTGGTAATATATCTACCGTATCTATAGTAAGACTTCCAGTTTCAGTTATACCAGCTTCTTTACCTAAAAAAGAAATATCACCGCCTAGAAAATGTCCTTCAATATTATTAATACTACCAGATACAATTCGTGGATGGCAAAATATTAATATTTTAAATTCACTTGCTTCTCTTTCATAATATTTTTCTAATATATCTTTTAATGTTTTACTTGCACTCCACTCTATCAGTACATTAACATTAATTATAGTATTATTTTTATAGAATATAGGTTTTATAAATGGATATTTATCTAATTTAAATTTAAATTTATTTGTATTATCTTCTAATTTAAGTATATTTTCTTCTTCATTAAAATTTATATTTTTTACATTTAATACATTTAGTAAATTTATTTCTGTTGGAATTCTTTTTCTTAATATCTCTAAGTTTTGAGAACCACCTTTTAATACTAAATATTTATTTTTATATTTTAAATATTTACTATAATATGACATTATATAATATAATATTATATAATATTATATAATATGTTTTTTAC
>Ga0136644_10002534_pt1 | contig 13917 bp, 13 predicted proteins | sample C_130820_EF_Meta_FD_94780 | JGI IMG/M metagenome (GOLD analysis project Ga0136644, IMG submission 94780) | Freshwater microbial communities from Lake Croche, Canada to study carbon cycling - C_130820_EF_MetaG (v2) (version 2) | ecosystem: Environmental > Aquatic > Freshwater > Lake | place... | reverse complement strand
TGAGCCAGCAGTCTACCTGCTTCAGTATCGGATGCCGGAGTTCGAATCTCTGCACCATTGGGAGTGAGACGAGCATCCAGAAAAGCGTTGACTCCTGGCAAGCCTCCCCCACCGGGCACAAATGTGGGCGGAATACCAAAAGGTGCATTGGTGGGCCGCGCTCCACCAATATCAAATGCATCAAATGCAGCCTGGGCCGATGCTGTGGCACTGTTCACTTGGCCAGCCGCAAAAGATTTCACCTTGGCTTCTGCGCTGGCCAGCAATCCGGTGCCATAGTTCTGTAAGTTAGTTGTGGCTGTGTCTATAAGTCCTGCGCCTGTTGCAGGAAGATTGTTAATGTCTAAAACGCCACCACCTACACCACCAGCAGCGGCATTTGCATTGACCGGAGTAGTACCAAACACAGACGCTGTGGCATTGGCTGCTTTATCCACTGCGTTGTTGGCCACAGCAGCAAGTTGTGGTGGCAATGATTTGGCCACAAATGATTTTGCAACCCCGGTTGCTGCACCAATCACTTGCCCTATGGCCTGTTGTTTGGCCTGGGCTATGAGTTTGGGTATCTGTGCCTGGGCTTTGTCTACAAGACCGGTCACAGCTTGACCGGCTGCGGTGCTGATGCGTTCAAATATTCCAGGACCTACTGCGTTGGCGGGCACAAACTGGTCAAAGGCAGGAACATTACCGGGTTCAAATAGACCTGGTGCATCAGCTGGCACAAATTGGTCAAAGGCAGGAACATTACCGGGTTCTAATAGACCTGGTGCATCAGCTGGCACAAACTGATCAAAGCCAGGAACGCCACCGGGTTCAAGCGCCAGTTCAGGTTGGAAATTTGCAGCAGCAAACGGTTGATCGTAATCAACATTGTACCATCCTTCCACACCAAGATCGCCACCGGCACCGGGTATGATAGATCCCATGACCCCGTCTGGACCTTGAGCAAAATCAAATGCATTAAAATCAGTGATACCGGATTCAGCCGCTGCGGCCACATCGCCAAGTCCTGTGAGCTCAGCTGCATTGAATGCAGTGGCGATTTCAGGTACAAAAGCGTCCGTTATTTCAAAGAACGGCATGTGCTACCTCCGCTGAGCCAACTGCTTCCGGGGAGTCCAGCCCGGTACCACGCAGATTGTGCAAACAACACAGCACCACATCGTCGGTGAGTGCCTGGAATTTGTGCCGGGTGCCTGCAGGAATAGTGATCATGGCAGGTGCATGAAATTCTCTGGGTTCTGTATCATCTTGCCAAACACGCACTGATCCACTGCTGACCAAGGTGATATGATCATGCACATGCACATGTTGACTGATCACTGTGCGAGCTTTTTTGACCGAGTAGGCGCGGACCCAGATGTCATCCACCTCGGCAAACTCAATGTAGTCTAATTTTGTTTTTGTAGAGTCCATGCGTTTATTTACCCAAATAATAATCTACCCAGTTTATACCCATTGACAAACCAACAAAGTGTGCTATAATAAATACTACTTTAAGGATACTGCCTGATGGCCACCATCGCAAGAGCAACACCAAAAACCAACTATCTCAACAACAGAGATATTCTCAAAGAAATCCACCTAAGCAAGAAAAACTATTGTGCCTACATCAATCCTGATCAGGATCACCAATACGACATCATCTTGCCGTCGGTAAGCAAAATCAATCAAAAAACCACAGCAGAAGCACGCCGTAATCGTGCAGATCGCATCAAACGTGAAACCGGTGAGATTGTGGATCCCAAAAAAATACCCAACACAGACATAGTTTTTCGAGTCATGACCTGGGAACACATACCAATGGCACCCAAAAAGATCACCAAAGCTGCTGCTAAAAAACGCAAGTTAGAAGAATTATTAGAACTAGAAGATACTGTGGAGGATGATCCGCTAGCCGGCCTGGTCGACGAAGTGATCCTGGATCCCACACACATGCGAGTGAACTTTCCTCCGTTCTTTCACTATCGTGTGGATGCCAACAAAGAACCCATCCTAGTAGGCAAAAGCCACTGGCGTGGTGATTTACAAACCGGAGAGTTCTCCAAGGATCACGGTGAGATGACTCGCACCTTGGCTCGCATGTTTATGAAACTGTGCGAACGCTACGCCACAAGATCAAACTGGAGAGGATACACTTACAATGAAGAGATGCGCGGACAAGCCCTGCTGCAACTCAGTCAAATCGGCTTGCAGTTTGACGAATCAAAATCGCAGAATCCGTTTGCGTATTACACTGCTGCTATTACCAATAGCTTCACTAGAATCCTGAACATCGAAAAGAAGATGCAGAACATCCGTGATGACATTCTTGAGATGAACGGGCTGAACCCTAGTTGGACCCGGCAGAATTCCGGCAAACACTCCATGGAAGCCATGTCCGGACCGGTTGTAAGCACCTTGGATGAGTAGTATAATCAAAGGATGACTACTCTATTCCGCAAGGCCGCGATCTTCACGGACATCCACTTTGGGCTCAAAAGCAACAGCGTCACTCACAACGAGGACTGCTTGAACTTTGTGAAGTGGGCCACTGCCAAGGCAAAATCGGAAGGTTGTGAGACCTGCTTGTTCCTGGGTGATTGGCACAACAACAGGGCCAGTCTCAACATCGTCACCTTGAACTACAGCCTCCGGGCACTGGAGCACATGAATGATAACTTTGATCGAGTTTATTTTATTCCTGGAAATCACGATCTATACTATCGCGACAAGCGTGATATTCAAAGTGTTGAATGGGCCAAGCACCTCCCCAATGTTGAAATTTGTAACGATTGGTTTTCCAGTGGTGATGTGGTTATTGCTCCTTGGCTTGTGGGGGACGACCATAAACGCTTGGCTAAGTTAAAAGGCAAATACATGTTTGGGCACTTTGAACTGCCTGGGTATCTCATGAACGCCATGGTGGAGATGCCGGATCACGGCGAAGTGCGACGAGAAGACTTTACGAACTTTGAACATGTGTTTACCGGACACTTCCACAAACGCCAGACCAAGAAGAACATCACCTACATTGGCAACTGCTTTCCTCACAACTATGCCGACGCCGGTGACGATGCTCGCGGCCTTACCATACTAGAGTGGGGCCAGGATCCTGTGTATCATTCTTGGCCCGATCAACCGCGTTATCGTGTGCTAGGCCTGGCCAACATCATTGACAATGCTGCTGCCTTGCTTGCGCCTAGAATGCATGTGCGTGTGAACCTGGACATTGAGATTTCATACGAAGAAGCCAACTTCATCAAAGAAACATATATCAAGGACTACAGTCTCCGAGAGATGGCTTTGATACCCAACAAGAATTCAGCAGTGGACACAGACATGGCACCAGGTGAGATCAAGTTTGAATCAGTGGACCAGATCGTGATCGATCAGATCACCAACATTGAATCAGAATTTTACGATAACAAGTTGCTGTTGAAGATCTACCAAACCTTATGATCATACGTTGGTTTAAAAATATTATTTCATGTATTCGATTAGAGTTATCTTATCGAAAAAATCTCCGAGACGCGAAGGATGAAGATCCTTACATTTATAAATGAACGAAATTAACAACGATATACTAAATTGGATTATCAACTATATTGAAGTTGATCACAAATTCTATGACTACAAGTTTCCACCTTGCCCATATGCTCAAAGCGCACGGTTAAAAGGGCTGATAGATATTCAATCATACAATAGCGGATCAACGTGGAAATTTGTATTTCAACGGGTTACTACTTTTGCAGAAAATAAACAACACAATGTGTGCATATTGGCATTTCCAAATTATACAAAATGGAATTTTTTGTTGCGTTGGAGAATTCGGCAACTGAATAAAAAACTCATCAACAAAGATTATTACATGCAATATGGTCTTGCACTTAAGACACAAAGTAGATATCCAGAACTATTGACTAGAAAACCTTATTTTGTTGTTATCATAAATTGTCTCAGTGATGTGTTGTCAGGGCACCGGGCATTACTAAAAACAGATTACTACAAGCCTTGGGCTGCCCATCATTATAATGATGTCGTGGTCCGACGACAAAAAATGTATGAAAAATATTCAGATACCAAATAGGCAAAAAATATATGCCAACGGGTGCTCATACACTTATGGTGAAGAGTTATCCAATCCTGCAAAATCAGCATGGCCTGTGCTATTGTCTGACAGACTCAATGCCACTGTTGTCAATGATGCAAGTAGTGGGGGTACTAATTACAGTATCATGTACAATACTATTAAAAATTTACAAGACAATTTTGACTTGTATGTTATTGCCTGGACTACTTACACTCGATTTACTTTTTATAAATCTGACAATAATTTTGAAGTTAACTTTAACCCACGTCTCCAACATGGTCTTTTTCAAAATGAATCATTTTACAAAAAGTGGGGTACCGATTTGTATCGCTATTGGTATAACCGATTATTTGCTTTTAAACTCTGGTTACAGCAAATTATACAATTACAAGCGTTGTTTCGTCAACAAAATAAAAATTATATAATGCTCAATGCTTGGCAAAATAATTTACAAAATTGGCTAGTTCCAAAAGATAGATTCAATGATTCGGTTAGAGATTTAATTAACTTTGATATTATGAATGACGAGCAAATATTAGAACAACATCGAGAAATACAATATTATATTAGTGTGCTCGATAAAAGCAAATTTTACAAATGGGAAGATTTCTACCTACAACAACTTTGCTCGCAATTTCCTTGCGGACCCGGAGGCCATATTCTAGAAGAAGGACATATTGAAATGGCAAATCAACTTTACAATTTTTACTTGTCCACCAATGCATGATAATGCTATACTAGGTTTGGTACAATGATACAAATTAAAAATTTAACTGCCAAGAACTTCATGAGTGTGGGCAACACCACACAGGCCATTGACTTTGATCGGTCAGACCTCACCTTGGTTCTGGGTGAAAACTTGGACATGGGCGGTGACGGGTCTCGCAATGGCACAGGCAAGACCACCATCATCAATGCGCTGAGTTATGCCCTGTATGGTCAGGCACTATCAAACATCCGCAAAGACAATCTTGTGAACAAGACCAATGCCAAACACATGCTGGTGAGTCTTGATTTCAGTGTGGGCGGACAGAACTACAGGATCGAACGAGGTCGCAAACCCAATGTGCTCCGGTTCTATGTGAACGACGAACATCAGGCCGCACAGGACGAGGCACAAGGTGATTCACGAGAAACACAAGAAGCCATCGAGCGTGTGCTGGGCATGAGTCACGACATGTTCCAACACATTGTGGCCCTGAACACATACACACCACCGTTCTTGAGTCTCAAGGCCAACGAACAGCGCACAATCATTGAACAACTGTTAGGTATCACGCTGCTGAGTGAACGTGCTGATCGTATCAAAGAACTCAACAGACAGACCAAAGACTCTATCCAATCTGAAGAACTGCGTATCCGGGCTGTGCAAGAAGCCAACCGGCGTATCGAAGAACAGATTGTCAGCTTGGAAAAACGCCGAACCCTGTGGCTACGCAAACAAACAGAAGATACAGAAGCACTAGCACAAGGTATCGCTGATCTTGAACACATTGATATTGTGTCAGAGGTGCAAGCACACAGAGATCTTGAAGCATACCATGCTCGCAAGAAAGCCGCGGATGAGGCCAATCGTTGGATCCGGCAGATCGATGCTGACGATACCAAACTGCTCAAGCAAATGTCCCAGATTGAAAAAGATCTTGGTCAGATTGCCAGCCACAAGTGTTTTGCTTGCGGCACACACATACACGACAACAGCCTTGACACTGTGAAAGCACAGCGTGAGAAGACTCTGTTAGAAATCTCACTGCAAGTACTGACCAACGACACGCAACGAAGTGAACATCAGGGTCGGCTCCGAGAACTTGGCGAGCTGGGCGCGGCACCTGCTGTGTTTTATGACAGTCTTGAACAGGCACTGAATCACAAAAACACCTTGGACACATTGATGAAAGATCTTGCCACAAGATCTGCAGAGTCTGATCCCTACAGCGAACAGATCACAGAAATGCAGAATCAAGCCTTGCAAGTGGTCAGCTACGATACACTAAACGAATTCACCAGAGTGCAGGAGCATCAAGAGTTCTTGCTCAAACTGCTCACCAGCAAAGATTCATTTGTGCGTAAGAAGATCATTGATCAGAACTTGAGTTATCTCAACAGCCGACTCACACACTATCTGGATAGAATTGGTTTGCCACACACTGTGAAGTTCCAAAACGATCTCACTGTGAGCATTGAAGAATTGGGTCGCGAACTGGACTTTGACAACTTGTCACGTGGCGAACGCAACAGACTGATCCTCAGCATGAGTTGGGCCTTCCGCGATGTGTGGGAAAGTCTATATCAGCCCATCAATATCTTGTTCATTGATGAGATGATTGATTCCGGCCTAGACACACAAGGTGTGGAGAATGCCTTGGCCTTGCTGAAGAAGATGAGTAGAGAACGACACAAATCAATCTGGCTGGTGAGTCATCGAGACGAACTCACCAGTAGAGTAGAGAACATTCTCCGGGTTGTGAAAGAGAATGGGTTCACCTCATACTCAACAGACATCGAACTGGCATGACATTAGCAGCTTGGCATTTTCACATTGAAGTATCCAGCAAGTGTACGCTGGCCTGTTCTCGGTGTGCTCGCCAAGAAGCACCCAATGGGTTGATCAACACTGAACTGGATCTAGAATTTTTCAAACGAAACTTCAATCCTGAGTTTGTGTTGGCAAATGTAGAGAAGATCACATTCTGTGGCGACGACGGTGATCCTATATATGCACATGAGCTGATTCCTATCATACAATACATCAAAGGTATCAAACCAGTGGAGATCGTGATTGTGACCAATGGCAGTCACAAAAAAACGTCGTGGTGGATGAGTCTAGGTCAGTGTCTCACAGAAATGGACAGTGTGCATTTCAGCATCGATGGCTATGACAATGCCAGCAACAACATGTATCGAGTCAACAGTGACTATGACAGCATTATCGCAGGTCTTCAAACTGTACGAAATACCAGTGCTTGTCAGATTGTGTGGGCTGCTATCGCATTCAAGTTCAATGAAAATCATCTGGACCACATGCAGCAGTTTGCAAAACAGCTTGGCGTTGATCGATTCCAACTCACGCTCAGTACCAAATTTGGCAGTGTGTATCCTTCTTATGGGGCCCTGGACCCGCTGCAACCCAGTGATAGGTTTGTAAGCAGCACCCACAGATTTGAGCGAGTGATTACCGACCTCACTGGCAAACCCAAAACACCAATCAGTTTGACAAATATCAAACTGTTCCGTGAAACACAGCCGATCAACGGAGTTGCTCCGTTGTGTAAAATAGGCAACAAAGGACTATACATAGACGCTCGCGGCAGACTGTTTCCCTGCTGCTGGGTGGCAAATCGTTACAGTCACAATCAAGAATGGCAACAACAGGCAGAAAAATTCAATCTACATCAACGAACATTACAACAAACATTAGCGGATGATTTTTGGACAACAGAGCTAGAGACCTATCGTTGGCAGGAATGTCAAACCAAGTGTGCTAGTGCTGTGGTGGATGAAAAATACGCAACCGCATGGTAAAGGCATAACTATGTGACTCAAGTAATAAAACTGCAACATGACATGGCTATATCAAAACACTCCAGTGGAGACATTGCCCGAAACATGTGTGGGATTTGTTTACTTGATCACAAATAATCTCACTGGACGCAAATACATAGGCAAAAAACTGGCAAAGTTCTCAAAAACCACTTACAAAGTAATCAAGCAGAAGAACGGCATCAAAAAGAAAAAACGCATACGCAGCAAAATTGATTCAGATTGGCAACAATATTATGGATCCAGCGCAGAACTATCCGCAGACATCGAACGACTAGGCACCGACAATTTCACCAGAGAAATACTTTACTACTGTGCAAGCAAGAGTGAATGCTCGTACATTGAGGCACGCGAGCAGTTCAGTAGACAGGTATTGGAATCACAAGATTATTACAATGGCCATATACAGGTAAGAGTACATGGCCGCCAAATCCTAAACAAAATTTAATCAAGACTCTGTGTTGAGTGGCATGACTCAACCCCATTGAGGAACGGTGCGATACCCGGTCTGGACTTGGGCGTCAAAGGCAATTGCTAACTTAAGGCAACAAATGGTCGGGGCTCTGTGAAACAGATACAACCCCTGCTCGTAGGACTTGGATCAACGTCGGGTCACTAGGGTTCCGTTGATATGTGAAGCTTGAGTAGGGGGTACCGGTCAACCGCCTCCGCGTGGGAAACCACAATCTCATTACCGTAGATGACTGCTGTCACTCAGATGATGCGTTTTTCACCGTGCATACGGTGAATTATGACCACAGTATCTAGATGATACTAAGTCAAGAAACAAAAATAACATTGATGAGCACAGCGAATCAATAGACTTGCGTAGCAAGTCTTAAAAGAATGGCAATCCTGATTTCTTGGTGGTTTCCAAGTTTTCCTTGATCAGTTCATTGATCAATTCACGTTCTTGTATGCTCAAGGCCATGGACTGATCATATGTGAGTCCACCTCGCATGTACCAACTTATTTTTAATGATTCCTGGCGTATACTCTGGCAATCTTTTTCCATTCGATCTATTAACTCACTGATTTCCCCAGGACCGGATTTCAGGAGTTGTTGTCGAAAAAACTTGCCATGTCCAAAGTAAACGGTTGTTTGTATTCGTGCTTGCAACTGTCGCAAGTGAGATCCAATGGTTTGATCTCACTGTGCTTGCGTTGTTGTATTATGTAATCTCTCAGTTGGTTGAATATCTTGCTATCACAATTGTGCAGATAATCCAGTATGAACTCATGCTCGGTGACCATGGCACCAGGTGATTTGATAGCACCAATGCTGTGAGCCACAGTCTTGATGGTGAGTTCATTGATAGCAGCCATGATCTCTTTTAATTTTTCCAGTCTGATCTGATCATCAAGATCTTGACTTGCCAGTGCATTGATTTTCTGCTGCTGTTCAAGTTGTACCTGATTGTTCTGATTCACAGTGTGGTATGTGATTGGATTGAAATAGAATTCTAGATCTCCCACACTCAATGAGTCGTCGTAGTTGCCAATGCGGATGCTATCATTCACAGCTCGTAGATCTACCATGACATCTTGTGCTTCTTTGCATTCTGGACAAGTGGGTGAAATTGTCATGGCATGGCCGTAGCTGGCTATTCTGATGGCAACCAGCACAGCATCCACGTCTACTCCGGGCATGGTCCAGGGATCTCTGATGGCCGGCACACAACTGCGGATCACACTCACAGTGGCAGCACCATTGAACAGAGCATCTGGAGTGCGATAGGTAATTTCATCCACTGAAGTCATGGGCAGCACTGGAATTTCTCCGTTGGGCGGCATGGATAGTGTGCCCGGGGGATAGAATCGGCCCTGACTGGGCAATCGGATGTAGATGGCAGGTTGACGAAAGTATTGGGTCAGCGGGTTGTTTGGTAGCATAGGTTTCCTTGATAAATATAATTATGACAAAATCTCACCCGGAAAAAATTCAAGGAAACCGCCATGGCTGATCCAACAGTTGAAGAACAAGCCAAGATAATACAAGACATACTGTCCAAAACCGGTAAGAATTTCTCCACTCTAGGACCGGTTCTAGAAAGGCTGTTGGGGCCGTTTCAACAGTTGATTTCTGCTACCGCTTCGGGTGCAACTGGCATGGCTGCGTACAATGCAGCACTGGACAAACTGCCAGCTAGTATAGAAAAACTATCAGCGATCTTGGGGCCTGTAGGAGATGCATTCAGAGCCGTAGGCGCTGCTGGCATGGAATATGTCAAAGCGGTTAATTTACAAAACGACGAATTATACAAGAGCTATCAAGTGCTGGCAAAGACAGGGCTGGCCGGAGAAGCAAACACAGATAGTCTGCTGAAAACCGCACAGCAGTTTGGTGTGGTGAGCGACACGCAACTGCCACAATTCTCAAAGATGCTTGAATCAAATTCAGAAATGCTGGCAAAATTTGGAGGAACCGCAGCACAAGGTGTGACAGCATTTGCTAACATATCTGAGAATATACAACGAACAGGAGTGCAGACTCAGTTATTGGCCATGGGCATGAGTATCGAGAGCATCAACGCAGGCACAGCCGGTTTTCTCAAGACACAACAAATGTCCGGTGCTGCCATGCAGCGAGCAGGAGAAGATCAAAAAGCCTACACTGCTAGAATGTCTGCTGGTGCAGAAGACTACATCAAGCAAATGGACATATTGAGCAAACTCACAGGCAAGAGTGCCGAAGCACAGCAAAAAGAAATGGAAGAACGCTTGAATGATGAACGCTATGCTATTCATCACAGAGAACTGACCATGAAAGCCAATGCCGGTGATCTGGAAGCAAAAAAACAACTGGAAGAAGAAAACAAAATTCTGCAACAAACAACCGGTGATGTGCAAAAAGGATTTCGGGCTGCGTTCACTGGATATGGCATGCAAACCGAAGAAGGTCGAAAACTGTTCATGGCAGCACCAGAAGCATTCAAACAAGCAGCCGCGGGAGTTGGTGTTGAGGCAAATAAAATACTTGACACAGCCAAAGGTGAATTTGGAAAAACCTTGGATACCTTTGGGCAGTTGTACATGGCAGCGGGCAATAATTTCACTTCCAATGTTGCAGACATGATAAAAGTAACCCTGCTGAAAGGTACAGCAGCAGAAAGAGAAAAAGCAGCCGAAGACGCACAAAAGACACAGATAGAAAAAACACACGAAAGTATCAAGGTACAGATTGCAACCATACAACTGCAACGAGAAGCTCAAAAAGACCTGCAAAACATGATACATGCTGGGTCCACAGCAGTGGGGTACTTTATGCTGAAGTTGACAGAAGCATATCGACTTGAAGGCACAAGCAGATTGCCAGGTGCTGAAGGCTTCAAAGGCATGAGCGCTGCGGAAATTGAAGCTGAACGAGCAAAATTACAATTGCAAAGGCTATCACAAGGCGTGGGCGGTCCGCCGTTGGATCGAGATAAAGGGGAGACCGAAGGAACTCGAAAATCAAGACAGGAAGATGCCGGTCTTAAACAAATGAAACCCACAGAATCAATGATTGAAAGAAGAGCTGTGGAAGAGCTAAACATAATTGTTCCTGGAATGCGAACAGCCGTAAACCAAGTTATTGATGATCTATTAAAAGAAGTGGCTAAAGGCGCAGTAAACGGTGCAACTGACGCAGCAAAAGAAGCTGCTAAATTAGCACAAGAGCAAATAGACAGATTACGACTACTACTTCAAGATAATCAAGCACCAAGAGATCAGCGGCGCAGCGCCTTGGATCAAGTACCCACAGTGGCCTCAGTGGATGGTCGTCCAATGTCGTTGACAACAACATCAGAGCCAGTGGCCTCAGTGGATGGTCGTCCAATGTCGTTGACAACAACATCAGAGCTACTGGCAGCCACGGTGAATCGAGGAACTGTGAACATAGCATCGGTTGAGAATATTGGATTTCCTCAGATGCCCACATCTTTCCGATCCAGTCTGGATCCTGACATGATGAGCCAGATTATCACAGCAGGGTTTTCAACAGCACGTGAAACAAAAACAGAATCAACAACAACTCCGCGTGATTCAGAATTGATTGCATCCAATGTGGTGGTATCACAAAAATTAGATGACCTCATTGAGATCATGCGTAGAGGCGTGGGCATACAAGACAAGACTTTACGTGCCACATACAATGCATAGCAATAAATAACACACTATGGCAGAACCAAAACAAGGCTGGAAAAAGTATTTCAAGGTAGCAGATCTATCTGGACAGATGAGCCCAATCGCGGGTGGAAGAGATCAGGGATTGCCTGGATATCCCAAAAACGACGGAAGACGAAACAATCAAGCAGATGCAGATTTCAGTTTCCGCAACTATGCCAGCCGATTGCCAGAAGTATACTCTGGGCATCCCAACCGTATTGAACGCTACAATCAGTATGAAAACATGGACGCGGATTCGGAAGTGAACGCATGCTTGGACATCATCGCTGAATTCTCCACACAGCTGAACGAACAAAACGACACACCGTTTGACATAACCTACAACGACGACCCTACAGATCATGAAATTGAGATCATCCGCAAACAGATGCAGCAATGGGTCAAGCTGAACAAGCTGGATCAACGCATATTCAAACTGTTCCGCAACACCATCAAGTACGGTGATCAGGTGTTTGTGCGAGATCCAGAAACATTTGAAATGTACTGGGTGGACATGAGCAAAGTGGTGCGTGTGATCGTGAACGAAAACGAAGGCAAACGCCCGGAACAATACATCATTCGTGACATCAACCCCAACTTCCAGAACTTGACTGTGGCAGCCAAGACCACCACTGACTTCATGGTCAACCCAAGTTCAGGCGGAGCAGGCGGCATTGGCGGCAGCATGCAGGGCGGCGGTTACACAGCACCCAGTTCAGCCATGAGCGGTGTGAGCCGATTCAACCGTGCTGTGAATGAAACCTGTATTGATGCTAAACATGTGGTTCATATGAGTCTTAACGAAGGATTAGACACATTCTGGCCATTTGGTAAATCAATCTTGGAAAACATCTTTAAAGTATTCAAACAGAAAGAACTGTTGGAAGATGCCATGTTGATCTACAGAGTGCAGCGTGCGCCCGAGCGTAGAATGTTCAAGATTGACGTGGGCAACATGCCCAGCCATATGGCCATGGCGTTTGTGGAGCGTGTGAAGAATGAAATGCATCAACGCAGAATTCCCACATACGGTGGCGGCGGTCAGAACATCATGGATAGCAGTTATAATCCACTCTCAATCAATGAAGACTTCTTCTTTCCAGTAGGTGCAGACGGTCGTGGCAGTTCAGTAGAGATGCTGCAAGGCGGGCAAAACCTAGGTGAAATTGACGATTTAAAGTATTTTAACAACAAAATGGCTCGTGGCCTGCGTGTGCCATCAAGCTATCTGCCCACTGGTCCAGACGATTCCGACCGTGCTTTAACAGACGGCAAAGTAGGAACAGCACTAATACAAGAGTACAGATTCAATCAGTATTGTGAGCGACTACAAGCCTTGATCGTGCAGAAGTTGGATGACGAATTCAAGATGTTCATGCGCTGGAGAGGGTTCAACATTGACGCTGGCCTGTTCCAGATCAAGTTCAATCCACCGCAGAACTTTGCCAGTTATCGTCAGGCCGAGCTGGATACCACTCGTATCACAGCGTTCACATCGTTAGAACCACTGCCTTACCTGAGCAAGAGATTCTTGCTAGAGCGTTTCTTGGGACTGACAGAAGACGAAATCCAACAAAATTCCAAGTTGTGGAAAGAAGAACGCTCAACGCCCGAAATGGAAACATCACAAGGACAGGATCTGCGTTCAGTGGGTATCACACCTGCTGGGCTGGAAAGCGATGTGGCCATGGGTCAAGAGATGGGCAATCTTGCTCCAGCAGGCGCCGAACCAGGTGCTGCACCCGGAGGCACCATAGGATCAACCCCGGCGGCACAACCACCGGCCGCTCCAGCAGCACCTGGGGCATAAATATCTCATGATCCTCAATGAGCTTTATGAACGTAGTCCCAGTGCATATCAGGATGTGGCTGCTGATAACACACAGCCTCAACTTGGCCAGCTACGCAAGACCAAGCTCACACTCATGCAATTGAACAAATTGCGAAAAATGAATGATACCAGAACTTTTGAATACAACGAAAAGCTAAAAGATATTCGCACCCAATACGCACCTCCAGCCGCTCCGGCAATGTAATATAGCTGCCTAAATTGGCAAAAAAACTGTCATAAACAGCGTCTTTTTCTCTTAAATCGTAAATATAGGTATAGATTTTGCCGGGTGGCAAAATTAACGAATACCTATAGGAGCCATTTA
>Ga0136644_10002533_pt1 | contig 13919 bp, 8 predicted proteins | sample C_130820_EF_Meta_FD_94780 | JGI IMG/M metagenome (GOLD analysis project Ga0136644, IMG submission 94780) | Freshwater microbial communities from Lake Croche, Canada to study carbon cycling - C_130820_EF_MetaG (v2) (version 2) | ecosystem: Environmental > Aquatic > Freshwater > Lake | place: Lake... | reverse complement strand
ACTCCTTAACACAGTACAGAAATAGTACAACCCCCTCGAGTTTTTTATTTTTCGATCATTTTAGTGTAAAAAGTTTACTAGATACACCTACCCTGTTTAAATTTATAATGTCTACAGAAGGTATACGTTCATTAACGACTAACAATTTCTCGATGATTACCTCATCAATAAATAAACACTCATTTAACTCCCGAGTTAACGTTTTTAAAAGCTCAAATATTTACCCCTCGGCATCACTTAATTTCACTATCAAACGAAAGGTTCTAAAAATATTTAGTTATAATAAATTCTCACCTAATATTACAATGTGGTATTATAATACATTAATCCGATTCATTGAAAATTGTAGCGGTAAAAAATGTTTTCTAAAGTTTAATCCCTTTATTGATAATTGCTTGACTTTTTCAGACATCGCTCGTTGCAATCTTTGATCGTTACGTATCTCCACGTTTCAAAAGATACTCGGACCTAAGATATTTCTTCAAGAATCTTTGAGAATAATGCATCTCGCTATCCGCTTTAAAGACCCAACATTCTTCTCTAACTGAATCAGGGGTATGTTAAATCGCATGAGTTTTTGAAAATACCGTTTATTATTTCGATACATCAAATTTGCTATGCGATACCTGTTCTGAATTTATTTCCCCGAATTAAATTTTAAGGGTTTAAAGCTAAAGTTAAAAGGTAAAATTAGCGTTGCGGGAAACGCACGAACCCGAACTTTAGTTTATAAAATAGGAGAAACTGGATACTCTAAGTTAAACAATCGTGTTCTTTCCGATTTTTCACTTATTAACACGTTTACAGGAGTTCTCGGTTTCAAAATTTGATTCTTTTTTTAATACCAACTTTTATTTAATGAAATTTACTGCTGAATATAGCTGACTTGAGTCATATTTAGATAATGATGCTTTTTGATTAGAAGATATCTTAAATTGAGACGAAACTTTCGATTTAGTATTATCTGATTACAACATTTTCTCCTTTTTAACTAGTGCTTTTTTTGTCAACAGTCACTTCTTTTTAGATTCTTTTACGAAATTATCCTTTTTAGATGTTTTATTTTTTTCTGAAACAGACACTGCTAATAGTTCTCGTGAATTATTCGATTTAATGATGTGAGATACTATGTCTTTTATTACAACCACGTTCTTACCATTACAATTTTTATTTTATACAGATTATCAAGATTTTATGGTATTGGTTTTACACCACTCACCTGAGCTTTCGATGGCACTTGTTGATTATGTAAACACTTACTGACTTAACTCAACAATTAATTCAGCACCATCTGCTGTTTTTGACGTTTTTAGCGACTCTTTAAACTCCACTATCTCGGAATTCATTGAGTATTTCGTCGCTTTCCTTGCTTTCATGTGAGGTGTTGTTTTTTTTATTGGTGTTTTCCGAATTACTAAATGAAATAATGCTTTAGAAGTTTATTTTGTCCGATTTGAAAACTATTTATTTTGAATTTCTAGAGAAGTTCGTATCCAATTTGAAGCTGCTATAAAGATTTTCTTCTTTGCATTCTTTTATACATCAATGATGATCGCAACTTTTGATGATGATCAAGAAGAGATTTTAGAGTTTTTTAACGGCCTATTGTTTAACTTCTTTTTATTTCTCTTTGTTTATTTTCTATACAAATATTCAATCCATTACTTCGCGTTTTTAGAAGCTTCAATCAGTGAAGGAAGAACTTTAAGTTTCATCACTAAACAATTTATGCGTGATGTTATTAATAACTTCGCTTTTATTTTACGATTCTCAACTTTAATGCTTCGTCTAAACATTTATGATACTGTTGATGATATTTTCGATTCTTACTATATTTTCTTAGGAGATTTTGACGACGATGAATATTTTATCGACTTATTTTTCTCAATGTTTACGGTCATGTTTTTTGATACTGATAACAATGATGATAGATCATTCTTCTTGGAAGACGAAATGGATTTAACTACTGATCTATTCGCCTTGTATTTTGTAGTATGAGGTAAATTTGCTTTATTTGTATTTTTTATTGTCGAAGAAATTCTACGAGTTGCTTTAGCACTTTACATCACATATTTAATTATCTTTGAAGTTCACGCTGTTAACAGATCATTTGTTGAAGATACGTATTTTGCAACAAAACGATCTAATTTTACAATAACTAAAAAGTTAAGTAATATTTAATTAATTATATATTAAGTCATTAAGTGGATTATTTAGCTATGTACAGACTTCTGATACTTAAGAAATACAATACTCGCGAACTACAACGAGTCTTAAAAATTGTCTCGTACTATCATAAAAGTTTTAAAATTAAAAGACAGCAATTAAAACTAGGTCTTGTTGTTTTTGAATATAAACCTTTAATGTACGGGAACTTTTTACTCAAACACGACTTTAACCTTGTATTATCGAACCAATCCCGTGATAAAAAAACTCAATTCGAAAATACCTTATCAACATTTAGATGATCCTGAGATTGGAAGTCATTGGTAACTCTATTGACGTTTCTAATTTTAGCATCCCTTTTAGTAAAAAACTATGTTACTAATTTGTATGTAAACGTTTTTAACATAGCTTTAATTCACCCTGATCATTTATCAACAGTTTTGAATCACACCTTTGACTTAATTGATCCTACATTGGGTAACAATGATTTTAACAGCTTATCCTCTACTCTAGCTGATTTGTCAATTTATTTAAATCTTCTTTCGTAATGCTAATTAATTTTGTTTCTAGGTGATTTGAATACTTTATTTCTTTTTTTTTTCTTTATTCTCGGAAGTTTATTAATTAATACTAATACCGCTCTGCACTTGTTACTAACAGCAGAACTTTTATGAATTACGCTTTATTCCATAGTTCTTTTCGTCGGTATGATCTATGATAACCTTAATATTTTATCGTTAACATTTTTTTTCCTTATATTTTCCGCTATCGAATTTGGTATAGGTTTAGTATTACTACTCTTACAACACATTTTAACACGAACACTAAATTTAAATGACTCAGAAACAAATGTTTTTAAGTTTGTCAACCGTTTTAATCGAAAAATTAATACAAATAGAATTAATTGAAAATTCTAGCCACATCATCTAAATTGAACGAGTCTTTTTTGTTAAAAAACTTTTGACACTCTTTATTAAATAATAGTACTACTGTATTTTTTTGAGTAAATACTCGATTTACGAGTAAATTTAGTTCTATTTTCTCTAAACACCCTTTACACACCTCCAGTACAACAGATTTAAATAACAAAAACTTTCACAAAAGTTTTAATTGATCTATTAGTGTTGAAAATAAATTCAACTTTTTAAACTCATTCTCAATTAATATCGTTGCTTTGTTATACAAATTAATTATTTGAACCAAAGCACGTACTATCTATTTAGTTAACAATTGAATGTATACTACTAATCATAAACGAATCGCTGTAAATTACTTTTGATTTGTCATATTTGCAGGTATTTGTGGAATGGTTTTGGCTACAATCATTCGTTTAGAAATGGCATACCCCGGAGTAGGTATCCTTGCTGGTGATAGTTTACAATACCTTAGTGTTGTAACAGCACACGCAGTCATCATGGTTTTCTTCATGATCATTCCTTTATTGTTTGGTGCATTCGGTAATTTCTTGTTACCTACTCAACTCGGTGTTCATGATGTCGCGTTCCCTCGTTTAAATAGTGCTGCTTTCTGATTCTTACCTGCAGGTTTGATTATGCTTTGTCAATTGGTATGTCTTGATCGTCGTTACCAAAGAATGAACTGTTTTAATATTCGTGAAGTACAAGCCCTTTTGAAAGGACGTTTCTTTAATGACCTAGTCAATAGTCATGACCATCATGAGTTTCTTAATAAAACCGTTATTGGCTTACGATTCAAAACAAACAATTTAGATTCTATTCAACCAAGTACATTACTTTTCTACCAATTTGGTGTATACTCAAATCTTAATACCCGATCTCAATCTTACACATCATCTTACAGCACAACTAATAACTATGTGTTTTTTGAAAATAATTCATTTTTTAGTAGTTTAGTTTCTTTTTTTGACAACCACCTATCAAGTAATTTTATGAATTTTTTTTATAACCCTTATTTAACTCTCTTGAACTCGTTAACGCTAGGAACTCCTGCGTTCAATTCTAATGTCTCTGGTAAGTCTACCTTCTTCAGTTTCATTCATACCATTACGAATTTTAGTAAAACCGAATTAGACCGCGTAATTTGTAACGTTTTCAACCTACTTAACTTGAATCAACCTATGTGATTATCCACTAATTCTGTTAAAGAGTTCTTTAACAACTCTATCGATAATTTAATGTTTGGTGTCATGGATAATAATATGGGTTTCCATAAAGAACGTCTTGCTCTTCGACCAACCACATCCCACCCTGTAATTAAAACAGACGGAAGTATGTTTGAATTCGTTTTTAGCTCTTTCTATTCAATGTCTAGTAGATCAATCTTAGTTTTAGCACGGGGGGTATTTATGACTCTTGAATCCTTCACCAACCGTCTAACAACTAGTTTTACTAACACTCGTGACTATAACCAAAGTTACAACAGTTTTAGTTCATTATCAATCGGAACATCATTAACTGTTTTTTTTGGAAACCTTATTAATGTTATAGTATCTTTTTTTTATAACATTATTGATACAGTTCGTCTCAATATAACAGGTTTTAGTTTATCAACTAAATTATTCGATGTACAACTTTCGTTAGGTTATATAATGTCATTAAACACTCTTATGGGATTGACAGATTTTAGTTTTGGTATTTGAGAAAGACTTACATCTTATTTTTATAATGTTTATTTCCTATCATTCAACCAAAAGACTACTTCATCAACTTCATCTGATGACATTAACTATACGTCCAAAAAATGATCGTCCCTAGATTTAAATGAAAAACTAATGTTTAGTAATCAAGAAATCTCATCCAATTATCGATACCAAAAATTTAGTAATCCTATCTTCCGATATGATTATAAAGCCGGTAATTATTTAACTAAAGATGATATAAAAGCCTATCCTACACTATTTACTACCATAAGTGAAATCACAGGGGGTATTAGAAAATCTTCTTGATTTTTTTCTGGAACATTTTTAGAAGTCTTTAATTCAAATTTGAATAACTATTTGGATTATTTTACTACGACTTCCGTTAAAAATCCAGGTAACTACACATCCTATATATCTCATACTAGTGGTTTTTTTAATTTCTTTTTCTTGTTATCTGATTCCAGTAACTTTATTAATATGCGATGACTTGCTATTAACTCTATGGATCAAAAATTTTATCGAATGTTTACTACAAGTAGTATGCAACAAAGAATCTACGGTAATTGAAGACAATTAAAATTTACCCGAGAAGCTTGACGTTGTAAACTATTAGCAGCTCGTCATCAAAAAACTATGTATCGTCGTTATGTTGATGAAGATAGTATTTTTTGATCTGTCGAAAGAAATGCTAAAGATGTTTTACCTGGTTGAGCAATGATCACTCCTTTTTCCGCTCGTACACGTTTCACCGCGATCGGTAAAGTCGATATTGGTTTAATGGGGGTTTTTTTAGTTTTAAATTCATCAATTGTTAGTTCAGCTAACTTTTTAGTTACTTATCGTTATTTATCCACTTTAAATAATCGAAAGATGAGAGATGCACGATCTTTCTTTACAGAAGGAATTATGGTTGCTTCATGAATGATGATCGCTGCTAATCCTATGTTAGCGATAGGTATTTTAATGTTGTTATCTGATCGTCATTGACAAACTTCGTTTTTTGATTATTCCGGTGGTGGTGATACTGTATTGTTTCAACATATGTTTTGGTTCTTTGGTCATCCCGAAGTTTATGTTGTTATGATTCCTGCCTTCGGTTTTAATAATACTATTTTATCGTTTTACTTGAGAAAACGAGTTTCCGCAAGAGCAAGTTTAATGTACTCGATTTATACCATTGCATTCTTAGGTTTCTTTGTTTGAGGTCATCATATGTATATGGTTGGTCTAGCCCATACCACCCGAATGTTATTCAGTACGTTAACAGTTATGATTTCTGTTCCCGCTGCTACTAAATTAATGCATTGATGCGTCACCTTAGTTAATAGCTCTTTTTGGGTTGAATTACCTTTTGTTTTCTCTCTACTTTTTATCTTTTTCTTTGTTTCTGGTGGAATTAGTGGTATGGCCGTCGCTCACACTGGTATGGATATCCTTTTCCACGATTCTTTTTACGTTATCGGTCATTTCCATGTCATGTTTGCTGGTGCCGCTATGTTTGCCTCTTTCGGTGCATTTTATTTTTACTTCCCTTCTATTTTTGGTGTAAAATTTAGTCGTATTTATGGTTATTTACACATTACTTATTTCACACTCGGTCAATTAATGACAGTTATACCTATGTTTTGACTCGGTTATTCAGGTATGCCACGACGTATCCTCGATTATCCCGCTTCTTTAGGTGGTTGACATGCTATTGTTTCCGCTGGACACCTACTCAGTGTCGCTGGTTTAATGGCCTTTTTTATTATGATTTTTGACAGTTTACGTCAAGGTCGGGCCGTAACTAGAAACAGTTTTGGTATCTCACGTTTCAACACTCGTTTGAACTTTTATTTATATGAAATTTCTCGAAACCGTTATATTCAACGAAAAGGTTGATTTATCTCTCGATTTAATAAGCCTAATACGTTAGTTTTAAATGAACTAAATTACAACAACAACGAGTTGTTAGAAACAACTTTATATTCGTATGTATTAGTTCGGAAATAGTATTTTGTGTATATTTAATGTTTAATGATATGTTTATTTTACAAATGTTATCTTTTGTTACCCTTGTCTTTTTTGTCAGTACCTATAACATTCTGACACTTTGATATTTAGCCGGTATCTATCTAGTTCTTCTAGGTTGATGACTTCTTTTGGATGATGGGGATATTTTTATCGGTTTTCTTTGAGTTATTGATCTTGGAGTTGGTCTAGTTTTTTTCATATTTATACTACATTATTCAACTTTCTTGCACCAAAAAGCGAATGTAGACAAATCAACTCGAGAGTTAACATTTGTTATTTTCGCTTTATTTTTTTTATTTTCTTTTTTATATTTTTTTACAAATCCTATAGATGTTGATTATACAAAGGGGTTTAATAAGACGTGGTTTTTTTTTATCAGTTGATATGACTATTATGACTTTTTTTTATCGTCTATCGTAACAGACCTAAATTTATTACGCGAAATCTACTTTTATAACAATAGTTTCGAATTCTTCTTAATTAATTTTATGCTCTTCTACGGTATTGTTTCCGCCATTCTACTATGTTTTTTAATAAAACGTGTTTTTACCTTTTTAAACTATTCGCAAATGATGAATTATAATCTACTTAACCACTCAAACTCGACTTTTTTCATTCGAAATCAGAATTTCATAAAACAACAATCTACATCTACAGGTACTAGGGTTTGAATAAAAACTAAAAACATCAAATTATAATATGATCTTAAAGCTAACGTGACTTAGTATAGCTGACAACACAAATGTAAAGTGATTACAAGTTTTTCATCTTTACAAAGGTTTCCATCGTAAAAAAACCGGCCTCGGTTTTTTCATTAAAGGTTCTGCACGAATTGTTGAACCCCCCCGTTTAGAATATAAAGGTTTTAAGTTCAAATTTAACAAAAAAGGTGATATTTGTCGTTCTATTATTATACGTACTAAATTCCCGACAACGCGCTTAGATGGTTCGGTTCTTTATTTCAAATTCAATAATGCTATTCTTATTCGGAAAAAACAAGATCTTAAATCCAAGTACATTTTTGGTCCCGTTTCTTCCACAATCCAACGAAAAAAATTTAAATCCATTTTTAAAACAGTTATCTAATTCTTACAAATCTCTGGTGGGTATAGCTCAATTGGTAGAGCCCTGGATTGTGGCTCCAGAGGTTGTAGGTTCGAGTCCTTCTTCCCACCTTTTTAATACGACTTTTTATTTTATGAGTTTTAACAACTCGATGTTATTCGATTCACTCCATCTTTTGAACCCTGCCCTTCCGTCAGACTTAAGTACCTCCCTTTTAACTATTTCACCATTTTTAGATAACTTTTTTTTATTCACTAATGAGTTTTTTCATAATCTGTTGTTAAACAATAACTCTCTATTATCAAATGTTTTAACCCCCAACTCTTTAGGTAGCAACTACTATACACTTAATAACAGTGTTGAAAGCACCTTAACTATTAATAATGTTAGTTTTCAAAAATCTCCAGGTGTCAATTACGATGCGTTTGACTTTCTTGAAAGTGAAATTACTCGCCGCCAAAAAAAATTACCTCACCTGTCTCGTAATCAAGTCTTTGAGCTTATGTACGGTCTAGGTTCTGATTCTATGACTCATGCTTTAGCTCAATATGATAATATGTTACCAACCGACTACTCTAATATTTATACACATAACGGTAAAAACATCGACGTCTCTAAACTATCTCCTAACGAAATAATGAATTTATCTTGTGAAGTCGAGGATTTAGAAAAACTTGACTGCCTGGATCATATCCGTAGTAATTATGTTTTAAGTATTCCTACAACAAAAATGTATTACCCTGAACCCTTTATTGCTTCACCTTCATTTGTTCACAATGATTTAGGTTTCCTTCACATTTTACAATACCAGTACTGATTATGATTTTTCTTTGTATTTTTAATTGTATTTTTTTTTATTACATTTGTCTGTACAGTTAGATGATGTAATATGAGAACACAACCCCGTCGGGAAACTCGTGGTGTTAGTCGATCAAAATGCGGGGATCTAATTACCGCTTGTGTTCCTGTAACATGAGCTATGTCTATTATTGTTAGTGAATCCACCGACGCAACTGATTACTACGATGGTTTTGGTACCAATGAAGTTATTGTTGGTGTCCGTGCTTACCAATGAGGTTGAGAATATTATTACCCTAAAAACATTGATTTAAATTATAACATAAAACCTAGTTACTCCGCCTTTATCGGTAATTCCCTCAAATATACAACTTCCTCCGAAAAAACTTTAAATGCCAATGATTTATGAAAATTTTATCAAAATAAAACTGATGACGCAGTTATTACCCCTGCCCACCTTTTGGTACTTCCTTTAGATAATACTAAAATGTTTAACTTCTTAAACTTTAATAATATCGGTGCTAGTACATTACAAGAATCTAATGCTTTTAAGAAAGTTCGTATGTTTTCAAAAAGTTTTACCACCAATTTAGTACATACACCAACAACTTTTACAGATAAATATGTTAAATTAAATTCCCTCTACTTTAACGACAATGATTATAATAGCTCATTTGTTTATGGTCTAAAAAGACAACACAATTTAATGTCTTCTTCAGCTACGACTAATACTTACTCAACCTTTTTAGATAAAAATAGTATGACCAAGTTTTTAAATTACAATTTAAAAACTAACTCAAACGTTGCAGAAACAAACACCTTTTTAGGTAACGTTAATGTTTTACAAAAAGATAATGACACCGCAGCTACGGTAAACTCGTTAAATGTTTCGCAAATCCTTAACCAAAATAACCAAACTACTACAAATAAAACTTTTAAATTACTTTCTCTCTACCCTAATTTAATCAAAGACATTAATGATGATTCCGACAAAACGACTTTTAAATACCCTTTAAGGAAGTTATTTAACAATAATATCAATAAAAATAGTCGGGTTAATGATGATCTGTTACAGGATTCTAATTCGTTAACTACTAACGCAACTACAACAACCTCTTATCCTAATTTAACTATTTTTAATAAATCATTAACAAGTAAAGTTTTTAGCGCCACATCAGGTAATCAAGGAATCTTACCCTCGGATCAAAGTGTTCGTACTTATTCGAAGTTAACTCCTAACTCCACTAATTATAACTTATCATCGGGACTCAATACACTTGATTCAAATAACAATTTAATTTCCTACAAAGATGCTAATACTACAACTTCAGACTATTTCTATATGAGTAAAGGTAACTGAGCGGATCAAAGCACGTTATCAAAACTTTCAACAAACCGTCTTTTTTTTGAAGCTCCTTATGCACCCGCCGCTTCTAATAACCCACACCTTAAATCTTTAAATTATGATGACACTAACTCTTACACTTATACAACAAATTACGTTAATAACAAGGTTATTCAAGACATTAAAGTTAATAAAGGTGATTCTATCAATATTTTAAAAGGTCGACGTGAAGGAGCACTCAAAATGCTTAGTACTTCGTATTGACAAATGTTCTGAGCTAACTCTAACCCTAATTTACGAGTACAAAACGCTTTAAAATCATCACAAAATAACGACCTATTTTATTTACCCATGTTTACAGGTTATTATGATTATGATTTTCGAAATGCTCAATCTATTGAGATGCTTGAGGATTTATTTTGAGAATCATCTTACTCAAGTTATAACCATAACGACTATTTAAACATCGCCGATAATTTTAATAAAACACAAAGCATTAATCCGATGTTACAAAGACGAACTTCTTATTACTTCAACACTAATTTAAACCACGATTTAAAAAAAACCCCTCTTACATCATCTCTTACTAAAGACACTTCTTTAACAGGTAGTTTTTACTCTAGCAATGTCCAATTTGATGATCTTATCTCCCCCGCTAATTTGATTAATACCCGTGATTTCATGTTATTTCCTTTAATAAACAGTGTAAACACACTAGATGAATCATATTCCAGCTATAAGAATCTTAATTATTTGTTTAATGTAAACTCTTCGTCGCTTCTTAATGCTAATTTAAACTACACTTATCCTCAATCTTATCTATCAGTACTAAACAATTTCCGTGCCGACTACGACGATTTTAGTTGATATGTTGATTTAGGATCAAACTCCACTGATAATACCGATTTGAATGATTCTGATAACACGGATAATAATTCTAGTCGATTTACTAATCCAATTGTTTTACGTAGTACTGCTAGAAACTCAATAGTTACTTATAACGCTTTACAAAAAGTCTTTAAAGCACGTTATGAAGACGGACGATCCAATATTAAAATCAACCATTTTGCCGACGTTAGAGCAAATCAACCATTTCTAACGGATTCTCGTGTTTCTTATGAAAAGCTTTTAGGTAAAAATAAAGAAAGTTTTTACAACACAACTTTTTACAAAAACAACTTATTCCCGGTTTTAAACAACCTATCTAGTTATAACTCATCTCTAAACTTTTATTTTTTTGACTTTCCGTTCCTCTTATCTTTGAAAAGTGATCCTTCACATTTTGCTTGATTTGATTGATTTACTAAATGAGCCGTTTACGAAGTTCAACCATCATCCGTATCTCGTTACTCTACTTTAGGAGTACCTTACAGTAAAAAACACTTTGACTTCAACGTTGAAAGTGGTGAAGAAATTCAAGATTCCGAAACTTATTTTACAAGAATCGCTAAAGCTCGAAAAAATTATTTACCTCTCTGAACCTACAACCCTTATTTATATACACGATCGAATGTTTGACTAAACAATTACAAAACAAGTTTATTAAATTTAAACACTAAATCAGATTTATCTGATTTAAGTCTCCTTCTTAACGAAATGAATTGATACTGAAGTTCACTCGCGTTTAGTAAAAATACTTCAGAATATTTTACACCTTCAATTTCTGGTAACAACATTTACGCTAAATCAATGTGACGACCGTACAGATCAATTGCTTCTTATTATTACACGACAAGTTTATTAGCTGATTTATTAACTAAACGAGAATTTTTATACCGTCAGTATCTTGAGGTAAACAACAAACTTGTTAATCTACCTAATATTTTAACTGCCAACCCTAATAACCCACTTTTACACGAACTAAAATCCAGTTTCTTATTAATAGACCCTATCACTTATAATTCAGAATATTCTCGAGATTTTTATTATAATTCCCTTTCATTCTTTAAATTCCTGTTGTTTAAAAACTGAATCAGTTCTATCAACAATAATTTAGAAGCACTACCTATTAATACAAATTTAGTAAATGACTACTTATTTTTTTACTTCCTTAACACTAATGGTAATAACAAACTAGGTAATAATTCGAATTTATACAAAGATCAATACAGACCTCTTAAGAAAGGACTAACAAATATGCTCAGACTACACGCAACTGGGGCCGTCGCAATGCCTATTGAAATAAGACTTCAAGTCCTTGCATCTTCTCGAGATGTTATTCATTCGTGAGCTATTCCTTCAGCTGGTGTCAAGATTGATTGTGTTCCAGGTTATACTTCACACCGTATCATGATCTTCTTTAATTCTGGTATTTATTGAGGTCAATGCATGGAAATTTGTGGTCGCTACCATCATTGAATGCCTATCATTGTTTATTTCATGAAACGTGATTTGTTCTTCTTATGATGTACGCATTTTATGTCAACCACAGGTATTAATGATATGTGAGATATTAATGATCGTCAATTCACTGACTACATTCGTTTCGCATCATATGATAAAAACACATGACTAAGTGAATTATCTCAAAACCTTTAATTTAATATATAATTTTATTTAATGAAATTTAACGTTTGTGATTCGAACAGACTCTATTACCAGATTATTTTATTTTGCTATCAAAATAGCACCCCAATTAATTTCCCAATTAACCTCTTTAATAAACTTAGTAAATTCGCAGTGTTAACACGTGTATGGTCAAGATCCACCGTATTGTCATTAAATACCCAAAAGATACAACAATCAACCTCTATAAGCTTTTCGTATGAATTAAAATTAGGGGGTTATGTGAATAAATTTGCACTATACACTACATACAACTTCTCAAATTATAATCGAGTTTTATTAAAAACCCCGTCTAAAGTTAACCGCGGGAATTTATATCACAAGTTCATAATTTACTGATTGAATCATTCTACAAATACCCACTATTTTAATAATCATCTTAGCAACTATTTACAACAATACTTTATAAATCCAGTTTATAATTCAGTTTTATTGACACTACTTAATCTCAATCCCGTAAATCCTATTTTCACCCAGAATACCTGTATTAATACCACTAACTTAACTCACAACATACGATATATTTAAAAATTTAATATAAATAAATTTAATGAGATACCCTACACACATAATTTTAGATATAAATAAATCTACTTCTTCCAGTACAACCTCAAATTGGACAACTTCTTACAAGAATTTCATTTCTAAAAATGAGACTTTTGTCACAACACTAACAACCTTATCAACTCTCAAAATGTCACACAAATCTGTAATCAATTCATCTTTTTCCACAACAACAATTCAACAAACTCCCCACACGTTTACTAAAAAAACCCTGATTAATAACAAATCCAATAGTTTGTTGTGATCGCTCTTCGATATCAACTTTTTAAAAAAAGAGAAAATGTACACTAAGTTAAAATATTCTCGTTCACCTCAATACGATATTGTATCTGGTGGTGTTGCTGCAATTTTTGCCGGTTTTTTAGGTTTTCTCATTTCGGAAAAGTTTGGTATCGAATTAGTTGATTCTGGTGATTTTTATACCTTTTTCATGTATTTAGTCTTTATTTCTTTCGCTTGTCGACCGTTTTTAAAAGTTTTAAGTAAACACGAAACTTTATATCATTTTTTCAGTATTAAATTCCTACTTAGTTACCTTCATACACTTTTTGTACTGTTTTGTAACACAGCACGTGTTTTTATTAGCAAGAGTAATTTTTTCACAACCGTTACTAACTTTTTTATGAACAATGAATTTTTTTCCCACATTTTTAAAAATATAATTAAATGGGTTAGCTTTTTTAAAAATTATCCTTAAAATAAATAATATTATTATTATATATATCAAACTTGTTTTTATTAAGTTTATTTGTTAATTTTATAATGAACTTATATTATTTAATT
>Ga0136644_10002529_pt1 | contig 13947 bp, 11 predicted proteins | sample C_130820_EF_Meta_FD_94780 | JGI IMG/M metagenome (GOLD analysis project Ga0136644, IMG submission 94780) | Freshwater microbial communities from Lake Croche, Canada to study carbon cycling - C_130820_EF_MetaG (v2) (version 2) | ecosystem: Environmental > Aquatic > Freshwater > Lake | place... | reverse complement strand
CCGTCTTTAAAACCACGGAACCAAATCTTTTCGTCGCCACCGCCCGAACCGTTATTGCTGTAGCCGTACGCACCAGGCAAGATACTGTTGGCCATACTTGCAAACGTCGAGGTTGGTGCTACAAAGTTCTCAATGTAGTTTTGGCTAATTTCAGCAATGGGTCGGGCAAACTCTACCGACGACCGCACGGGTGACGTTAAAACAGCTTCGTAATTTTTAGGGTTCTCTGCGTCGCCTTTACCACCGGTCGCACTCACGATACCGACATCAGTGACTTGCTGACCAAATGCGAACATCGGCACAGTTACAAACATCAACGCCAGCGCTGAAGGTTTTAGTTTGAATCTTAAAAAGGTCGACATCAAAGCGGCTCCGGTGATTTCGGGAAGATTAAACAACGAGGGATGACGCGGAGTTTGCGTGTCAAATGTTTCAGCAACAAGAAGGTTTTCTTTCGTTTTGCTGAACGACACATGAAGGCGTTGTGACAGTGCGAATGAGCGCTGCTCAAAACGAAGCGAGCGTTGAGATCGATTTTTTTAAATAAATCAGGTTGTTTTTTCGTCTCGATCAATTAGTGATATCTTTGCGCTCAGTCATTTAATCTCAGCTTGGATCCGTAATGAAAAGAATATCTTTGTATGTCTGTTTATTTGTATTGTTTGCGTCAGCAAATAGCGCGCGCGCAGACACTTTCAGTTTTGTCGCGCTGGGGGATTTGCCCTACGGCTCAGACGAAACCGCCGGCGTAAAGTATCGCGAGCTCATTACGCAGATCAATGCCTTGAATCCTGAATTTTCAATTCATGTTGGCGATTTCAAAGCTGGCAGCGCACTGTGTTCTGACGAAGAGTTTGAGCGTCAGCGCAAGCACCTCGATTTATTTAAGGGTGCACTCATCTACACACCGGGCGATAACGATTGGACAGACTGCGGTCGCAAAAACAACGGTAGCTATGATCCTCTAGAACGGCTCGCAAAACTTAGGGTGCAATTCTTCAAACCAGATACCTCGTTGGGCCAAAAGCCCTTGCCGGTTGCGACGCAGGCAAAGGTCATGCCTGAATATTCAACCTATCTTGAAAATCAACGCTGGCAATTTGCTAAGACTCTCTTTACGACCTTGCATATTGTCGGCAGCGACAATCGCTTTGCACCCAACAACGTCGATGCCGATAAAGAATTTCGGGCGCGCGATCAAGCTAACGTGGCTTGGATCAACGACGCGTTTCGCCTCGCGGCCAGCCAAAACTTACAGACACTCGTTTTCGCTTTTCAAGCGGATGTGATTCGTGAGATGTCGGGCACCGGTGCTTTACCCGACAAAACAGGCTATCACGCCTCGATTGAACGGACGTTGTTACCGCTTGCAAAAGACTTTAAAGGCTCTGTACTAATTGTGCACGGCGATAGCCACAAATTTGAATTTGATCAGGCGTTTATCCTCGAATCCCATGTCGTCAAAAATGTCTATCGCCTTGAAGTGCCCGGCGCAAAAACAACGGGTGCAGTCAGTATCAAAATTGAAGAAGGTAGTGCAAAACCTTTTTCTGTCAAACAATTTATCGTGCCCTGACGTCTATCAGCCACTTTGCAACCGAAAATCCAGACTGCAACTTAGCACCCTACGCCTAGGGAGGGGCTGATGGCGCCTTCAAAATCTGCTCTGCGGGGCTTGGCCGCCCCGCCCGCGTCTCGATAGTTCTGCCACTCTTTGCTGCACTGCCTGACATGTGTAGCCTTAGCGTGCTGTGGTCGCACCTCGCACACGTGGCTTGGTCGGCATAAATGACGGATTTTCGGCGGCTGCATTCTCAATTACTGCGGCATCTTCTGCGAGCAGCAATCTGTCTGCAACAAGCGCACGCGTCGCTAAGCGTATTTTGCTCAGATATTCGTTGATTCCACCCGGATAACGCGCCTCAAGTGCTTGACGCGAATCGTCAGGGTTTCGGCCTGCAGTTGTTTTTGCGAAGGGTCGGTAGGTACCACTCTGACGACATGCCATCACAGTGAGTGGCGCATTCATATAACCGTGACTTGCAATGGGCACCGCAATATCGGGCAACACAACGCCACTCATGGCATTGCCGTCGACATCGCGTTTCGGCACCATCACCATCGCACCTGGAAGAAATCTCGGTGCCTGAAATACCTCAGTGTCACTGAGGCGCGCTTCTAGTTCAAAAAGACGACTGGCCGGCGGCGCCTTGCCTTGCACCCACTCGTCAAGCACAACCAATTGCGCGCGCACTGCGGGTGCCCAGTCAATCTGACCGGGTGCTTCGGTGCATTCGGCGTTTTTATTGCGGCCATTAATATGAGGAGAGCCTGAGATGTCGAACATGCGAACATTTTCAGGCATCGGCAAATCAACAATGCCCTGCGCCCCGGTGCGCGTCAAGGCTGCACGCCCACCAAGGTAATCGTTATAGGCGTGGTTCACAACCACGCGTGGAAGCTTACGGTACTTAGCCTGCGCAACTTTCATCATATCGCCGTAGGTGAAAGGCTCTTCGTGAACCCCACGCAGTTCAGGTTCTGTATAGCTAGGCGTCTGCCAGGCAACGGAACCTGGTCCAGGGCCCGCGTCAAGCAAAGGCAACTGTCCCGCACCAGCCTGCGTAATGTGCATTCCATCGAACACCATTTTGTTGTCGAGTTGATTAAAGCCATTTAGCAAAAAACTCTTCAGAAAACGACCCGTTTGCGAATAACCCACAGCATAGGTTCGCTCAATCGCACCAGCCAGTGGATTACCTGCGCGCGCATCACGCAAAAATAGTGTGATGTCGCGAACTGCCGCGAACCCTACTCCCTCAGCGTAAAGCTTGCCGCCTTTACCATCATCGAAAGTCGGGAACAGAGGCCCTTCACCCTGCTCCCACTGCACGACCGCGACTGACCAGCCGCGGTTCTGCAGAAACCCGTTACCTTGATCAAGCGAACCGACCGCAAGCGGCCGTGCACGGGGGCTGTTATAAAGCCCGTGAGTAATTGGCCGCCCTCGATTGGGCACATCAATCAATAAATTGCCGTTACCAGAGCGAGGTGACTCAGGCATGATCAAGACCACTGGGGTACGGTATTCAACAAACCCGCGCGCGTTGCGCGGCGCTTTGTCTAGTCCAGGAATCGGTTCAGCGGGCGACAACTCACCTAACGCCTCTGCCTCAATTCGCACATATTTACCAGCAGCAAAATCACCATAAGGCTGAGTCGACTTAATCGCCAACTCTGTGATCGCTGCAGCGCTAACAAGTGGCAGCGAAGCTGCCAACGTGAGTGACGCGCCAAGCGCCAGATTAATCTTCTTCATTTTTAATCCCCGATCGTCTGGTGGTACCCACAAACTCCCATTAAGAAGCGGGGCTAACCTGACTTATTTTTTTAATTGCGATGCCAACACTCAACACTGTAAACGAACCCAGCCTATAAAAAACTGTTCATGTGCCGCGCAGTGCGGCTCAAGAACCGGGTACTTCACAGTCGGCGTTGCCAAATCGTTGCACGCACAACTGCCGCGCACAGCTACGCATTACTGCATCGCGTGGCTGAGCGTTGGTATCAATAAACTCTAAAGACTGATATGTGCGGTACTCGGTTCGCATCTCAGGCTCACACCTCGTCTTTACGCGGTTATCTTCGGTGCGACTTTCGCATATTGACCCGCCCGTTGGCACTCTGATCACCGTCGTGCGAGGCACGTATACCTGCATTGTATTGGGTGGAAATTGCTGATACGCACTTGGCAGACATTCGTCTTGTGCCTGCAGGTATTCTTTTGTTACGCAGCCTGATAACAATAAAAGCGCGCAAAACAAAAATGTTTTTTTCATCGATCTCTCTGGTTTTTGGGCTAGAACGATTACGCTAAGCCTATCGCGCCATTACAAGCGATTTTTAGCGCTCAGCCATGCCAGTTATGCTATACCAAAAACTTAATGAGAAAAGTGCCTGGAGACAATCCCTTTGAAACACCCCTTTAAGCCTTTTGGGCGGCGCAGTTTGCTGCAGTGCATCGCCCTGCTGCTATGGCTATGCCCGCCAGTGACCTACGCCCAAACTTCAATCACCAAGTCCATTCGTATCATTGTGCCCTACGGGCCGGGCGGCGCGACAGACGCGTTAGCCCGTTTAATCGCACCTTACGTAGGCGATGAGTTCGGCCAGCAAACGATTGTTGAAAATCGCCCAGGCGCCAGCAGCACGATTGGCACCCTGTCCGTGGCCCGGGCCGAGCCAGACGGTTTAACAATCGGTATGATTGACGCCGCCTTTATTACCAATCCAAGTTTGCTCGCACAGTTGCCTTACGACACACAAAAAGACTTTACACCGCTTGTATTTATTGCAACCTCGCCTTTGGTGTTGTTAGTGAACCCTTCTCTATCCGCCAAGACCGTGCAAGAGTTTATTGCCTACGCAAAAAACAACGCCGGCAAAATCACTTTTGGTTCTGCGGGTCAAGGTACAGGCGCCCACTTGGCAGCAGAGCAGTTTAAAATTCAAGCTGATATTCAAATGTTGAACATCCCTTTCAAAGGGGCCAGCGAAGCGATTACACAACTAGTTGGCGGGCAAATCACGGCAATGTTTTCAACGCAGACGGGCTCAAAAGCCATGCTCGATGCGGGCCGGGTGCGTGCGCTGGCGATCACCAGTCAAGAGCGCAGTGAGCTTTTTCCAGATATTGCCACCTTTATTCAAGGGGGCCTGCCAAAGGTAGATGCCAGCACGATCAATGGCTTGATTGCGCCTTTGGGTACACCCGACGATTACGTCAAGCGAGTGAACACGGCTGTGAATCGGGCCTTAAAAACACCAGAGCTTCAAGCCAAACTCAAGCAACAGGGCTTTGTTACCGTTGGTGGTTCGCCTGCAGATTTCGCGACTTGGATCCCGTCTGAAATTATGAAATGGGCAAAAATTATTAAGGACGCCAATATCAAAGTTGAGTAAGGCAGCTAGGTAGACCTGCGCCAAAGTCAAAGTTAAGCAGGGCCTGTTCTTAAACTCGCGCCAATCGAAAAGCTTAATGGACAACTCTCGTAAGCTGGCGTCAATGCAAATGTGAACGAAACACTCGCCCGGTATCCCGCTGGGATCAAACCCCATTCAAACACTCACCCCGACTCAAAAACTTTATGACAATCCGAACAATAGACACCTTCGCCCTAAGTCTCCCCTTTGAAATCTACGGACCACGTCCTAAATTCGCGGGGCTTGACCGTTCGATGGAGATCCTTTTGGTTCGCGTCGAGACCGATTCAGGGATCGTGGGCTGGGGCGAAGCTTTCGGCTTTGGCATCTGGCCTGCCACGCGCGCAGCCATCCATGCAATGGTGGCACCGCTTGCGCTGGGGCGCGACGAAACCAATATCCCCGCCTTAATGGAAGATCTCAACCGCAAGCTTCATATCGTTGGGCGTACTGGACCAATGGTTTATGCCCTATCGGGGTTGGATATTGCCCTCTGGGATATTGCCGGCAAAGCAGCAGGTCAGCCAATATCGGCGCTACTGGGCGGTGCCAAGCACACCCGCTTACCCTGCTACGCTAGTTTGATGCGTTATACGGATCCGGGGCTCGTCGCCGAAAACAGCGCCCGTGTCGTTGAGCGAGGCTATGGCGCCGTCAAGCTTCATGAGCTGGGAGTCGAACAGGTCATGGCCGCACGCCACGCGATTGGCCCAAAGATTGGCCTGATGATGGATGTCAACTGCCCTTGGTCTGTCAAAGAAGCTCTGGCAGTTGCCGACGCTGTGCGCCCCTACGACCTAAGCTGGTTCGAAGAACCGATCTGGCCCCCCGAAGACTTTGACAGCCTTGCCCAAGTTAGAGCGCAAAGCGGCTTAAAAATCGCGGCGGGCGAAAACGCCATGAGCGTCAAGAACTTTGAGCAAATGTTTAAAGCAGGCGCTGTCGATATTGCTCAACCGAGCGTCACAAAAATTGGAGGTATTTCGCCCATGATCGAGATCGCTGCACTCGCGCAGCAACACAACGTGATCATGACACCACATTGCCCCTACTTCGGTCCGGGGCTGTTGGCTAGCATTCACATCGCGGCAACGCTTGCTCACGCACCGATGATTGAGTACTCGTTTGCTGACTTGGGAGCAAACCCCTTGGGGGAGGCGATTGAGGTCAAAAATGGCTTTATAACCGTGCCCTCGGGGCCGGGCCTTGGGCGCGATCCTGACCCAGAGATGATCAAGCGCTATAGCGCTTAAGGCCTGGCCCTTGGCGGCTTGACCAATACAGAAGTGCTGAAGTGAAGATCCATTTCATGCAAGAGGATTCTTCGTTGCGCAAAACCTCGCAACACCTCACAGTGTCTTACGCTATCTAGCAAAACCTGTACTTCGCCACCTTGACAGGTATCTTGCGCTCAGATTAAAAAACACGAGGTTTTTGTCGATTAACACTTTGATCCAGCACAGGACAGCAACGAAATGAATTACAAAACTTTTTTCAAATCTTTGGCGGTTGCCATATCTTTACAGACCTGTGGTGTTGCCCTTGCTGGCGATGCCGATTTCACATTAACGAACGCAACAGGCTTTCCGATTGAGTCGGTTTTCGTTGCACCTAGCAGATCTAAAACCTGGGGCGACGACAAACTGGGTAAGTCAATTTTAGCCAATGGTCGCTCGCGCGAAATGGTCTTTAATAAGTCAGGTTCGACTTGCGTCTATGACATGTTGATTCATTGGGAAGGTTTTGGTGAGTCAGAGGACAGAACCTGGGAAAACCTAGACCTTTGTTCAATTAACAAGATCACTTTACGCTACAACAAGAGCACAGACGTCACAACCGCTGTCTTCGAATAAGTACAGTTGAGCGACAAAAGCCCTGACGCAACTTGCTGCGTCAGGGCTTTTTTTTGCCTATTTTTTGCGTGGAGGCAAGCCAGTGTGTTGGGTCAACACGCGACCTGGCGCGACGGCCTTGCGTACAGTGGATTCAGTGCTATTTTTACGTCGCGCACTGGTATAGCTGCCATCTGTTCTGGGCTGATGAAAAGGAATCAAATGCTTTTTACCATTGCCAATCAGATCCGCACGCCCCATCGCCTTAAGCGCCTCACGTAGCAAGGGCCAGTTATTGGCATCGTGATACCGCAAAAAAGCCTTATGCAAACGGCGACGACGATCTCCCCGCACGATATCCACTGTTTCGCTGGTGCGAGTGACGCGTCCTAACGGGTTGCGGCCAGAGTGGTACATCGCGGTTGCGGTGGCCATTGGGCTTGGATAAAAGGTTTGCACCTGATCGGCACGAAAACCGTGGCTTTTGAGCCAAACGGCAAGGTGCATCATATCTTCATCACTAGTGCCAGGATGGGCAGCAATAAAGTACGGTACCAAAAACTGCTTTTTGCCCGCTTCTGCGCTGAACCTATCAAACATTTGTTTGAACTTGTCGTAGCTGCCAATACCAGGCTTCATCATCTTAGACAAAGGCCCCATCTCGGTATGCTCGGGCGCAATCTTTAGATAACCGCCCACGTGGTGCGTTACTAACTCACGGATATATTCGGGCGATTTAACCGCCAAGTCGTAGCGCAAGCCTGAACCGATCAGGATTTTTTTCACGCCCTTCAAGGCGCGTGCACGTCGATACATATGGATCAACGAACTGTGGTCAGTATTTAGATTTTGGCAAACATCAGGGTAGACGCAACTTGGCTTACGACAGGCCGATTCAATTTCAGGGCTTTTACAGCCAATGCGGTACATGTTAGCGGTTGGGCCACCAAGATCTGAAATGACACCCGTAAAACCAGGCACCTTATCTCGAATGTCTTCGATCTCACGAATGACTGAGTCTTCGCTGCGGCTTTGAATGATTCGACCTTCGTGCTCAGTGATCGAACAAAATGTACACCCACCAAAACAGCCGCGCATGATGTTTACGCTAAACCGAATCATCTCCCAAGCGGGGATCTTAGTCGTACCGTCGTGACCGCCGTTTTCATCTGCATACACAGGATGCGGGCTACGGGCATAAGGTAAATCAAACACCAAATCCATTTCCGGTGTTGTGAGCGGAATGGGAGGCGGATTGATCCAGACATCGCGCGCCGTGCGACCTTCTCCGTGCGCCTGCACAATTGCACGAGCGTTACCGGGGTTGGTCTCTAAATGAAGAACGCGGTTCGCGTGTGCATACAACACCGGGTCCGATTTCACTTGCTCATAAGAGGGCAAACGAATAACGCTACGCTCACGCGGCGGCACCCTGAGTTTGCCTTTAGGTTGAAGGGCGGGGTTAGGTGTAAAGACGAGCGGCGTTTCGTTGGGGGCTAGGTTGCCTTTGCCTGCGCTGCGCTTGGCATCGCCTGCCGCCTTCGAACCTTCTTGCGCCTTAACGATTGCGGCCTTGGCGCTCGTTACATGCGCGCTTGATGCCTTTGCGCTTTTTGCGTTCGCTGCATCAGCCACTTCGCGCGCCTCATCATTGCGCGCACAGCTTTCACCCTGCTCAAGCGCCTGCTCGCTGATCATCAAGTACGGATTGACGTGGGCTTCGACACGACCAGGCGCATCGACACTTGTTGAGTCGATGGCGAACCAGCCCTCAGGGGTTTCGCGGCGCATAAAGGCCGTGCCGCGGATATCAATCATTTGCGTAATCGGCTCTTTAGCAGCGAGCCGATGTGCGATCTCAACCACTGCACGTTCAGCATTGCCATAAAGCAGCAAATCACACTTACTATCGATCACGACAGAGCGGCGAACCTTATCAGACCAGTAGTCATAATGTGCAATTCGTCGTAGAGATCCTTCGATACCACCCAAAATCACTGGGGTGTCTTTGTAGGCTTCTTTACAACGCTGCGTGTAAACGATCGCAGCGCGGTCGGGGCGCTTACCCCCCACATCACCTGCCGTATAAGCATCATCGCTGCGCATTTTGCGATCAGCGGTGTAGCGATTGATCATCGAATCCATGTTGCCAGCGGTCACACCAAAAAACAGATTTGGCTTGCCCAGGGCTTTGAATGGCTCGGCACTTTGCCAGTCAGGCTGCGCAATGATCCCTACCCGAAAGCCTTGATTTTCAAGCATACGCCCGATCACGGCCATGCCAAAGCTCGGGTGATCGACATAGGCGTCACCGGTGACAACAATGATGTCACAGCTATCCCACCCGAGCTGAGTCATCTCGTCGCGACTCATCGGCAAGAAAGGCGCCACGCCAAACCGCTCTGCCCAAAACTTGCGGTAGCTGCTCAGGGGCTTAGCGTTGCGTGGAAAGAAGGAAACGTCGGTATAGGTGGTCATATCTGGTGGTCGTATCTGATGGTCGTATCTGACACTCAGTCGCTCGCATTGTACGCAATGTAGCCTCGCTTAGACACTGAGCCCTTGCAACCCTTACGGTCAAACCCGAACTTCAACACACTAACCTCGTGTGGTATACAGACCATTCAGTCTAGCTAAGGTCGTATGTCATTCATGCAAAAACCAATCTTTCTTGAAAACCACCAAATTATCCAACCTCACAGCCTGGCTCTTGAGATTGAAACGGGATTATTGGCCGAACAGGCAGCGATCGCACCTAAGTTTTTATACGACGCGCTTGGCGCGCATCTGTTTACTGCGATCACATTCGTGCCAGAGTACTACCCAACCGCCGTTGAAACGAGTTTACTGACGCAATACAAAAGTGAAATTGCTGCTGCAGTCGGAAAAAATCCTGTCTTGATTGATTTAGGCGCAGGCGATTGCAAAAAGGCCGCCCGACTCTTTGAATCGATTCAACCCGCGTCTTATTTGGCAATCGACTTTTCAGTTGAATACTTGAAAGACTCGCTAGAAAAATTACAAAATCAGTATTCGGATATCCCTATGTACGGGATCGGCATGGATTTTTCGAAAACGCTCACAATTCCGGACTCGATCACTCGGTCACCAAGAACCTTTTTTTACCCAGGGTCAAGCATCGGTAATTTTCTACCGGCTGAGGCCGAGACGTTACTGAAACAAATTAACCGTGAAGCACTGGGTGGCGGCTTGCTGCTGGGCGTTGACTTAATGAAGGCCGATCACGTTTTACAAGCGGCCTACGACGACCCTCTAAAAATCACTGCTGCGTTCAATTTAAACATTCTTCGCTCTGTTAATGCCATCATTGATTCAAATTTTGATGTCAGTCATTTTTGCCATAAAGTGCTGATCAATCATTTAAAAGAACGGGTCGAGCTCTATCTTGAAGCTCGCCTTGATACAGCCGTGTCGTGGCACGGTAAGCAGCGTGTGTTCAAAAAAGGCGAACTCATCCACACCGAAAATTCTCACAAATACTCGATTGCGTCGATTCAGCACTTACTCAACCGCTCTGGCTTTCATGCAATAAAAATCTGGACGGATCCACAACAATACTTTGCCGTCATTTATGCGCAGTGATCGTACTAAATCAGCCCGATTACGCTTTTTTTTGTGGCTGTTACGGCACGATCACTGTCGCTTGAGGCACCTGCATACCCAGATGATGAAACCAAGCAACGCCGTGTTGAACTAAAGAAATTTCGAGTACGTATTCGCCAGGCAGCTTGGGTACTGAAACAAACACGGTGTCCGTATAGGTTTCGCCGGGTGACAAAGCGAAATTTACATCGTCTATCGAGCGCCATAAATCGGTATCACTTACCAAATTAAGCTGACCTACTGGCAAAAAGCGCCACACCACGTTGATTGGGGATTTTCTGGACTCTGTACTAAATAGCAAGTCTGAGATGTTGGTGATTGCGAACTGAACCTTGAGAAAGTCTTCGGCAATCTCTGCCGCTGCATTAAGCTTGATCGCTGTCGCGATGTCTTGATCGACCAGCATGTCAGTTTTTAAAATCTGCGCCGGTTTAACAATCTTGTGGTCGACGATCAACAGGCGCGCCTTTTGCATTCCCAGCGTATGAAACCAATTGACCCCTTCTTGAACCAAAGTGACCTCAAGCAGAAAATCCTCTTTACTGGCCGGAAGATCAAGTTCAAAAGTTTTTGAGGTTGCTTCGCCAGACGACAAAGAAATTAACAAATTATCTTTTCGTTGCCAGGGGACCTCTGGCGTTGGCCCGACTTTCGCTGCTGTGGGAACAAATCTGTAAGCTATGTTGGTTTCACCTTTAGAAGAGAAACTCTCAAATCGAGTCTTGGCTTCGTTAGAAAGGTTTACCGATATTTTGAGTGTATGGCCGATAATTTGCCCATCTAGACCGATGTTGACATTTGATGCCAAGTTTCGACTCACAAGAAAATCAGAAAAAAGCCGCCAAGGCAATTGCTGCAAATGCGTGAGCGTCGTTTCATGCGAAGGGACTGCACCTCTCCAAAAGGCCACCGTCAATAATAAGTTGACAGACACGAACATAAGGGCCGCAACAATGATGTACCGTTGCCGCACCGCTTTGCTCAATTCAGCAAGAATAACTGCGAGCGGCAAGGCTACTAATGGCATCACATCAATCATCGGTCTGGCGCCAAAGCTCAGTCCAAAATGCCAAACCCACCAACTCGAACATATATACACATGGCTGATTAAGACAAAAAAGATTAAGCAGCCCCAACCTTTGGTTTTCTTGATCATTGGAATCAATCCAATAAAACCAATCAAAATAATTGGTGCCCAAAAGAAAACACCACGGTCAATGCTGAAAAGAAAATTCGTTAACTCCGGTTTCGTCCAATCAAACCCCTCAAAGGTGACGCCGTCTACCGGAAAGATCTTGTACGAGTTTACGATGAAGGAGCCTGTACTAAAACGCCAAAACGCTAGCAAAGGCGAGATGGTGACAAGCCCGGCTGCCACAAAGGCACTGATCCTGACAATCAATTCTTGTGGGCTTTTCATATTCGCTGGGCGCTGAAACATGACGATTGCAGCCAAAACCACGACGATTGCATCCGTCGCTCTGATAAGCGTGATCAGGCCAACTAAGATCCCTAGTCTGATTGCGAAACCGACAGAGTAGGGTCTGAGTTTGTGTCGATACAACATGAGCTCTCTGACGTAGAGTGCGACAACCGAGAATGAATATATGTGGGCCATCGACACTTCATACACGGCGTAGTGATAAACATTCGTAGCAAACACGATCAGTGTGACGACAACTGAAGATAGCAACGGGCCGTGTTCTAGGCGTGCAGTTTTGAAAATCGCCCAGATTCCAACCAGAAGATAAAAATTGACAGCGATGGTCGCTGCAATCTGATACGCCGTTGAGTCACCCGTTCGAGGCAAGCCCAACCAAAGCGTAGTGATGTCGGCCAGCAGATAAAACGGGGCTGCCAGAATTGCGACGCCCGGCAGATATTTGACAAACATTTTGCCGGTTTCGGGGTGAATGCCTAAGCCGAAGGCCTCTTTGGCATTGACACCCGCCCCAATGCTGTTTAGCGCCGAACGAAACGAAAGATCGTGATCGATAAAAACCGATGACAAATACGAGAAATACCCAAATCCATCTGACCGAATAGCTGGCAACGCAAGGCCAGCGTGAATCAACAGACTGAGACTAATCGAAAAGATACCAAGAACGCCGAGAGTAGCAAAAACCGGATTCTTCAACCGCATTTAAAGCCTTTAGCGCACTCGGGATCAAAGCATTAGTTAGGCACCAATACGACCTGCGAGGCGTTGGTCTGAGGGTTTGTCATGATCTGCCAATGGTAACCTGCTGGCGCGGGTTTAAGCGTTGTAGTCGACACGCTGCCATTTGTCGATTGAGACTGAACAATCAGCGGTTGGGGCGCTTGCACGACAACAGGCTGCTGAACAACCACCGGTGGCGCAGGGTAATACGGGGTTGGCGCATAGTAGGTTGGCGGGTAGTAATAAGGGGCTGCCAAAGCCGAACCGATCACCGCACCGGCAACCACACCTCCGACTACCCAGCCCGAACCGTAACCGCCGCCGTACCCGCCGCGGTAACCGCCCCGACAGCAGTACGCATCAGCGTTTGCTGCAGCCATCACGCTCAATAACAAAGACAAGGTTAAAAGAATTTTTTTCATACGCCTCTCACATCTTGTGGACGATCCAATTACGCTTTGACTCTATAAACATGTACGGCTAACTCGGTCAGAAGATTAACCTATTCAGACGGCTCAGACCCGCTGAAAGTACGCCTGAGCGCTCAACTATCGCCCCAAACGGTCACTCGCTTTTTTTGAGCCTCTATCGTGACATAAAGTTCGACCACTTTGTTATTTTTTATATGACCCTTGCATTACCATTTAGTAATTTTTACGCTATCGTATGACCATGAAATCCATCCACATCGACCGCAACCGTCGCCTACGCGATGACCCTGGCACAGGCCATAACCGTTGGCATCCTGATATCGAGCCACTTCTTGAAGTCGCTCAGGGTGAAGACGTCTTGCTTGAGACCCGAGACGCCGCTGATGGCCAAGTCAAGCCGCACATGGTATTCGAAGATTTAGCGCGTAACGACAAAAAGGCTGGGCACCCCCTCACCGGGCCCATTTTTGTCAAAGATGCGAAACCTGGCGACATCTTAGAAGTTGAATTTGTTGATCTGACCCCTCAGAACTACGGTTGGACAGTGATTCGCCCGGGCGCTGGCTTTTTACGTGAAATCTTTGATGCAAAGTTTCTTGCTCACTGGCACGTTGATCAAGGCTTTGCACGGTCAGCACAAATCCCGGGCGTCAAAATCCCCGAAGGCATCTTTATGGGTACGGCCGGCGTTGCCCCTTCGCACGACCAATTGCGCCTTTGGAACGATCGCGAGACCGATCTGGTTCGGCGTGGCGGCATCGCTTTGTTGCCCGATGCACTTGATGCCGTACCCACCCGCGAACCCATTGCTAGCACTGGCCTTCGCACCATGCCTCCACGCGAAAACGGTGGCAATGCCGATATTCGTCAACTGACGCGTGGCTCGCGACTGCAACTACCAGTAGCTGTCGACGGG
>Ga0136644_10002526_pt1 | contig 13962 bp, 14 predicted proteins | sample C_130820_EF_Meta_FD_94780 | JGI IMG/M metagenome (GOLD analysis project Ga0136644, IMG submission 94780) | Freshwater microbial communities from Lake Croche, Canada to study carbon cycling - C_130820_EF_MetaG (v2) (version 2) | ecosystem: Environmental > Aquatic > Freshwater > Lake | place... | reverse complement strand
GCCAGCACCTGCGCCGACGCGCTGGCCATTCTGGCGCGCTACCGCATCGCGTTGCCTGCGGCGGTTGAGGCAGCGCTGCAAGCGGGTGCGCTGGAAACGCCCAAGCCGGGCGACGCCCGCTTTAGCGGCCACAGGGTGCAACTGCTGGCCACGCCGCAGCAGGCGCTGCAGGCCGCCGCCGCTGCGGCCCGTGCGGCGGGCGTGCAGGCCCATATCCTGAGCGACGCCATCGAGGGCGAGTCGCGCGAGGTGGGCAAGGTGCATGCCGCCCTGGCGCGTGCCGTGGCCCAGCGCGGCGCACCGTTTGCCGCGCCCTGCGTGCTGCTGTCGGGTGGCGAAACCACGGTCACGCTGCGGCCTGTGCCCAGCGGCGCCCCGCCCGGGCGCGGCGGGCGCGCGGGCGAGTTTTGCCTGGGGCTGGCACAGGCGCTGCAAGGCCAGCCGGGCGTGTATGCGCTGGCGGCGGATACCGACGGCATAGACGGCGTGGAAGACAACGCGGGCGCTTTCGTGATGCCCGACACCCTGGCCCGCGCTGCGGCGCTGGGGCACAAAGCCAGCGCACACTTAGACCGCAACGACGCTTACGGTTTTTTCGCCCCCTTAAGCGACCTGCTGTTCACCGGCCCCACGCATACCAATGTGAACGACTTTCGAGCCGTGCTGGTTCTGCCCAGCCCCTGAGCGTGGCAGGCCGTGTTTTGTTTTTTAACCCACGATGGAGACAGCTATGAAACGATATATACGGTTTAGCCAGTTCGGTATCGGCCTGTTGTGCATGGCCTGGGCGCTGCTGGGCGCGGCGCAAGAAAAGCCTCTGGTGAAAGACTACGGCCCCAAGCCACCGCATTCGGTAGCCTTTATCGGCAACAGCTTTTTTTACTACAACAACGGCATCAACACCCACATTGGCCCCATGGCTGCCGATGGTGGCAAAGGCCGCACCCTGCGCTCTACCATGCTCACCATCGGTGGCTCTGGTTTTGACTGGCACGATGTGGACTCGTACTTTCGCCCCGACGCGGTGGGCAAATACAGCTTTGACGCGCAAAACAACGTGGTGTTTCGTAAGCCCACCGGCGCGCTGTTTGATGCCTCGGTGCTGATGGATTGCAGCCAGTGCCCGATTCATCCCACCCTCAAACCGGTGTTCCACGAATACGCCAAAAAGCACAGCGAAACCGTGCGCCGCCACGGCTCCACGCCGGTTTTCTTCATGTCTTGGGCCTACCAAGACAAGCCGGAGATGACACAGCCGCTGGCCGACGCCTACACCGCAGCCGGCAACGCGAATCAGGTGCTGGTCATTCCCGCCGGGCTGGCATTTGCGCGCTCGCTGGCCCTCAAGCCCGACTTGGTTCTGCACGCGCCCGACAAACGCCACCCCAGCCTAGCAGGCACCTACCTGGCCGCCGCCACCACCTACGCCACGCTGTTCAACCAGTCTCCAGTGGGCCTGAAATACACCGCAGGCCTGGCGCCCGAGACTGCCGCGCACCTCCAGCAAGTGGCCTGGGACACGGTGCAGCAGTATTTTGGGCGCTGAGATGGAATGGTAGGTTATCGGCGTAAAAGCCATCGCCCGGTGCAGCGGGGGTGCTGTGGTTTAATGCCCGCCCTGAAGGGGAGTAACTCCCTAGCCTAGTCCATGCGGGCCTTGCCTGCCGTGCGCTGGGTATCGGTTCATCGTCAACACGAAGCCAGTCTTCCGGTGAACCGGGCCTGTATCCAACGGATGCGGGTCGAGCCAGACCTTCGATAAGCCGCCTGTGGGGCGCGCGTCGAAGTGCATGGCCAGTCGCTTTTGCGGGCCGGTTTGTGCGCCCGGCGGCTACCTCACTGGCCTTGTTTGTTTGCTTCAAGGAGTGTGGGCGATGGAGTTGTTTTCTTCTGTCTGGTGGTCGGCCCTGCTGGCTATTGTGTTGATTGATTTGGTGCTGGCCGGTGACAACGCCATCGTCATCGGCTTGGCCGCGCGCCGCCTGCCGCCTGCCCAACAGCGCAAGGCCATTGTTTGGGGCACGGTGGGCGCGCTGCTGGTGCGCGCTGCCATGACGGTGGGTGTGGTCTGGCTGCTGCGCCTGCCGGGCCTGATGCTGGTGGGTGGCCTGGGCCTGCTGTGGATGGCTTATCGCCTGACGGCCGACAGCGGCGATGCCGAGCACGCAGACCCCGTGGTGCACGGCTTTTGGGGTGCGATGCGAACCATTGTTGTGGCCGATGCCCTGATGGGCGTGGACAACGTGCTGGGCGTGGCCGGTGCCGCCCACGGTGCGATAGGCCTGGTGTTGGTTGGCCTGTTGCTCAGCGTGCCCATCATGGTTTTTGGCAGCGCCCTGGTGCTGCGCCTGGTGGAGCGCTGGCCTGTCATCATCACACTGGGGGCGTTGGTGCTGGCGATTACAGCGGCGCAGATGCTGATGGGCGAGCGCCTGCTGCAGGGCCTATACGGCCAAGCCGCCCCCGCCGCTGGCTGGGCCCAGGCCATTACCTATGGGCTGGCAGTCGGCAGTGTGCTGGCTTCCCACTGGATGCATAGGCGCCGCGCCAAAGCCCCAATAGGTGGCCCAAAGCGGCGCCTTTCGGGCCTTGAGCCTGAAGGCTAAAGCACGCTGGCGCACCTAAAACCCGCTAAACTCTGCCCGTTTCCGAGGAGCGTTGCAGCTCGCGCAGTCTGATTAGCACAGACGAACGCGAGTGAGGCTCGGATTGCACGCCAGTGCCTTTTCAACCGCGCTCACCCACAGGTCTGTGGCGTGAGCCTTATCCGCTCCCACTGCAGCCCGGTGCCTGGTTCCAACTCAACCTGAAAGCCACCATGAACGCTGTTCTCAAACCCTATACCCTAGCCGACCACCATATTGCCGACGCGAGCCTGGCCGATTGGGGGCGCAAAGAAATCCGCATTGCCGAGACCGAAATGCCCGGCTTAATGGCGATCCGCGAGGAGTTCGCGCACGCGCAGCCGCTCAAGGGCGCGCGCATCACCGGCTCGCTGCACATGACGATTCAGACGGCTGTGCTGGTCGAAACCCTGCAAGCACTGGGCGCGCAGGTGCGCTGGGCCTCATGCAACATTTTTTCCACCCAAGACCATGCCGCGGCAGCGCTGGTGGCCTCGGGCACGCCGGTGTTTGCTTACAAAGGCGAGAGCCTGGACGATTACTGGGCCTTCACCCACCGTATTTTTGAATTCAATGGCTCCAGGGGCACGGCGGAAGAAGGCCCCAATATGATCCTGGACGATGGCGGCGACGCCACCCTGCTTATGCACTTGGGCGCGCGCGCGGAGGCCGATGCCTCGGTGCTGGCGCATCCGGGTAGCGAAGAAGAGGTGTGCCTGTTCAAGGCTATCAAAGCCCAGTTGGCGCTGGACGGCAGTTGGTACAGCCGCCGCCTGAAGCACATCATCGGTGTCACCGAAGAAACCACCACCGGCGTGCTGCGCCTGAAAGAAATGAGCGCCAAGGGCACGCTGGCCTTGCGCGCCATCAACGTCAACGATTCGGTCACCAAGAGCAAGTTCGACAACCTCTACGGCTGCCGCGAGTCGCTGGTGGACGGCATCAAGCGCGCCACCGACGTGATGATTGCGGGCAAGGTGGCGCTGGTGGCCGGTTATGGCGACGTGGGCAAGGGCTGCGCGCAGGCGCTGCGTGCCTTGAGCGCTCAGGTGTGGGTGACCGAGATTGACCCCATCAACGCCTTGCAGGCGGCGATGGAAGGCTTCAAGGTCGTGACCATGGAATACGCCGCTGACAAGTGCGACATCTTCGTCACCGCCACCGGCAACAAGAACGTCATCACCTACGCCCATATGGCGGCCATGAAAGACCAGGCCATCGTGTGCAACATCGGCCACTTTGACAACGAAATCGACGTGGCCGCGCTCAGCCAATGCACCTGGGACGAGATCAAGCCCCAGGTCGATCATGTGATCTTCCCCGACGGCAAGCGCATCATCTTGCTGGCCAAGGGGCGTCTGGTCAACCTGGGCTGCGGCACCGGCCACCCCAGCTTTGTGATGAGTTCCAGCTTTGCCAACCAAACCATGGCGCAGATCGAACTCTTTACCCGCCCCAACGCCTACCAGGTGGGCCAGGTCTATGTGCTGCCCAAGCAACTGGACGAAAAAGTAGCCCGCCTGCACCTGAAAAAAGTGGGTGCGGTGCTGAGTGAGTTGAGCGACGAGCAGGCGGCCTACATCGGTGTGGCCAAGGTCGGCCCGTACAAAGCCGACAGCTACCGCTACTAAGCGGCAAAACCCCGTAAACCCTCCTCATGCGTGCCGACCAGATGCTGGTGGAGCGGGGCTTGGCCGCCTCGCGCGCGCAGGCGAAGCGCCTCATTGCGGCGGGTGTGCAATGGCGCGCCGCCCACGAGCCGCTGTGGCGCGCCGTGGCTAAAAATCGCGACGAGCTGCCTGCGGGTGCGCTGCTGCAACTGCTGCAAGCCGACGAGGCGCGCTACGTCTCGCGCGGCGGCTTGAAGCTGGAGGGCGCCCTGCGCCACCTGGGCTTGGATGTGCGTGGCCTGCATGTCTTGGACGTGGGTCAGTCCACTGGTGGCTTTACCGACTGCCTGCTACAACACGGCGCAGCGCAAGTGCTGGGGGTGGACGTGGGCCACGGCCAGTTGCACGCCCGCCTGCGCAGCGATGCGCGCGTGGTCTGCATCGAGCGCACCAATGCGCGCGATGCGCTGGCGCTACAAACCGCGCTGGCGCCCTGGGCCGAGCCAGCGCTCACGCTTTTGGTGGGCGACCTGTCTTTTATTTCGCAAACCCTGGTGCTGCCTGCGCTGCTGCCCTGGCTGGCCCCTGGTAGCCCGGTGCTGATGCTGGTCAAGCCGCAGTTTGAGTTGCAGCCGCACCAAGTGGGCAAGGGCGTGGTCAAAGACCCCGCCCTGTACGCGGTGGTGGAGCAGCGCCTGCGCACCTGCTATACCGAGCTGGGCTTGCAGGTGCTGCACTGGCTGGAGTCGCCCATTCAGGGCGGTGACGGCAACCGTGAATTTTTCATCCATGCCCGCAAGCCTTGAGGCGGCCTGCCGGTTAAAGGAGCCCGCCATGTCCCGGCTGCCCATTAGCTTTGAATTTTTTCCCCCTAAAACACCCGAAGGGGTAGCCAAGCTGCGCCAGACGCGCCAGGCCCTGTACGCCGCGCAGCCCGCGTTCTGCTCCGTCACCTACGGCGCGGGCGGCTCCACCCACAGCGGCACCTTTGATACCGTGGCCGACATCCTGCGCGAGGGCCGAGAGGCGGCCTGCCATTTCTCTTGCATAGGTGCCACGCGCGAGCGCGTGCGCGAGCAACTACAGCAATTGCAGGCCATGGGTGTGAAGCGCCTGGTGGCGCTGCGAGGCGACTTGCCCAGCGGCTACGGTGCCGGGGGTGAATTTGCCTATGCCAGCGACCTGGTGCGCTTTATCCGCGCCGAGACTGGGCCAGCGTTTCAGATCGAGGTGGCTTGCTACCCCGAGGTACACCCGCAGGCGCGCTCGCCCCAGGCCGACCTGCGCGCCTTTGCTGACAAGGTGGAGGCGGGTGCCGACGCGGCGATTACCCAGTACTTCTACAACCCGCAGGCGTATGCCCACTTTGTGCAAGAGGCACGCGCGCTGGGCCTGGCTGTGCCCATCGTGCCCGGCATCATGCCTATCACCAACTCCACCCAATTGATGCGCTTTTCTGAGGCCTGCGGCGCCGACATTCCGCGCTGGATTCGACTGCGCCTACAAGCCTTTGGCGACGATGCCGCATCGATCAAATCTTTCGGCCTGGACGTGGTGACCGACCTGTGCGAACGCCTGCGCGATATGGGCGCGCCGGGGCTGCACTTTTACACCCTCAACCAGGCCGGCGCCTCGCTGGAAATTTGTCGGCGTTTGGGGCTGTACGGGTGAGCATCTCGGCTGTTTAGGCTGGTGCCGTTTCCAGTAGGCGCTTGTCAGGGGCGTGTGTCAGGGGCGTGTCGAGGCAGCTAAAATGACGTCTTCGCTTGTTGTTTCCACCGCCCACGCAGGAGCCGCAAATGTCCACCTCTAGCACCGCCACTGCACCGCTAAAGCCTACCGGCCAGCGCGCGCTGCGCGCGCGCGCAACAGCTGTAAGGGTGGCTGAAAAGGCGGTGCCTGCGCGCAGGCGTTATGCCGTGGGGCCTATGGCACCCGGTGTCAGAACCAAACTGTCTGCCACGGACATTCGCACCATCATGGACGCATTCAGGGTTTTGCGCCTTGCATCCCATCCCGACCAGCCCTCTGCGTAAGCACAAGAGATTACTGAGCCCGTTTTTCAAACCGCTATGGCGCAAACCACGCCACTTGCCCCATTTGACGCCTGTGTATTTGTCAACTGCCCGTTTGACAATGACTTCAAGCCCCTGTTTCACGCCCTCTTATTTGCCGTTCACGATTGCGGTTTTATTGCCCGACATGCGCTTCAAGAGGTGGGAGGGCGTCGCTCTCGGCTGGCAAAAATTTGCCAATTGATTGAGCAATCCCGCTGGTCTATTCACGACTTGGGTCAACTACAGTCCTCGCCGAAAGGCTCGACGCCCCGCTTAAACATGCCTTTTGAGTGTGGTCTGGCTTATGGTGCGATGCATTTTTCCAAGGCACAAAACAGAGACTTTTTGCTGATGACGGCGCAGGACTACGAGGATAAAAAGGCACTCAGCGATTTGGCCGGCATAGACGCCAAGTACCATCGCAACCAAGCCGAAAGCCTCATAGCTGCCGTGCGCGGTTTTCTGGCCAACAAGCGCAAGGGCGTTCGTGGGCACCAAGGCATCTTCCGGCGTTTTCAGGCGTTTCAAAACAACTTGCCCGATGCGCTCAAACTGGCGGCGAACAGGCACACGCTGGAGGAGGTTCAGTCCTTGGATTACATAGCCGAATGGACTCAGTTGGCGACGCGTTGGATGCAAGAGTTTCCAGACTGAGTTTTCTGCCTCACCCTGCTTTTGTATCCCCGCGCCTTCCCGGCGCCGCCAGTTTTCCCCTACCGGAGTTTTCCATGTTCAAACCCCTGTTTCTCGGCCCGCTACTCATCCTGCTCGGTCTATCCGCACAAGGCCAGACCCCTATCAAAATCGGCGAGATCAACAGCTACAAGGCGCAGCCCGCCTTTTTGGAGCCCTACAAAAAAGGCTGGGAACTGGCGGTGGAGCAAATCAATGCTGCCGGTGGCGTGCTGGGGCGGCCTTTGCAAGTGGTTTCGCGCGACGACAACGGCAACCCCGGCGACGCGGTGCGCGCGGCGGAGGAACTGGTGGCACGCGAGGGCGTGGCGCTGCTGACCGGCACCTACCTGTCTAATGTGGGGCTGGCGGTGGCCGACTTTGCCAAGCAGCGCAAAGTGCTTTTTTTGGCTGCTGAGCCACTGACCGACAAGATCACCTGGCACAACGGCAACCGCTACACCTTTCGCCTGCGGCCCAACACCTATATGCAGTCGGCCATGCTCGTGCCCGAGGCAGCCAAGCTGAAAAAGAAGCGCTGGGCGCTGGTTTATCCCAACTACGAATACGGCCAGTCGGCGGCGGCCACCTTCAAGGCCATGCTGAAAAAACTGCAACCCGAGGTGGAGTTCGTCGCCGAGCAGGCCGCGCCGTTGGGCCGCATTGACGCCGGGCCGGTAGCCCAGGCCCTGGTGGACGCCAAGCCCGACGCCATCTTCAACGTGCTGTTTGGCACCGATCTGGCCAAGTTTGTGCGCGAAGGCCATACGCGCGAGTTGTTCAAAGGCCGCGCCGTGGTGAGCCTGCTCACTGGCGAGCCCGAATACCTGGAGCCTTTGAAAGACGAGGCCCCGGTGGGCTGGCTGGTTACCGGCTACCCTTATTACGGCATCCAGACCGAGGCGCACAAAGCCTTCTTTTTAGCCTATTTCCGCAAGTACAACGACTATCCGCGCCTGGGCTCGGTGGTGGGCTATGCCGCTGTGCAGTCCATCGCGGCGGCGCTGCGCAAGGCCCAGAGCACCGATACCGAGCGCCTGGTGCAAGCCTTTGAGGGCCTGCCGGTGGTCACGCCCTTTGGCGCCATTCGCTACCGCGCCATTGATCACCAGTCCACCATGGGCGCCTTTGTCGGCGTGACCCGGCTGGAAGGCAGCAAGGGCGTGATGGCTGACTACCGCTACCTGGATGGTGCCCAGTTCCTGCCCACCGACGAGGAAGTGCGCAAACTACGCCCGGCGGACTGAGACCAGGCTGACGCCCACCGCCCCCATGTTGCTGCACCTGCTGACGGCGCTGGCCTCGGCGTCCAGCCTGTTTCTGGTCGCCTGCGGTCTGTCGCTGATTTTTGGCGTCACGCGCACGGTCAACTTTGCCCACGGTTCGCTGTACATGCTGGGCTTGTACGCGGCAGTGGCCTTGAGCGGCTGGTGGGGCGCGTCGCCTGTGGGCTACTGGGGTGCGGTGCTGGCCGCGGCGCTGGTGGTGGGCGTGCTGGGTGCGGCCATCGAGCGGCTGGTGCTGGCGCGCTTGTATGCCGCGCCCGATCTGTACCCCTTGCTGGCTACCTTTGCGCTGGTGCTGGTGTTTAAGGACGTGGCCTTGGCCTTATGGGGTGCGCAAGACCTGCTGGGCCCGCAGGCGCCGGGCCTGCAAGGCGCGGTGTGGCTGGCAGGCCAGCCTTTTCCCCGCTACGACCTGTTATTGATCGCCATCGGCCCGCTGGTGCTGGGCCTGCTGTGGCTGCTGTTGCATCGCACGCACTGGGGCTTGCAGGTGCGTGCCGCCACGCAAGACCGCGACATGCTGGGTGCGCTGGGTGTGAACCCGCGTGGTCTCTTCACCTCGGTGTTTGCGCTGGGCAGCTTTTTGGCCGCGCTGGGTGGGGCTTTGCAAATGCCGCACGAACCGGCCAACCTCAACCTGGACATGGCAGTCATTGGCGAAGCCTTTGTAGTCGTGGTGGTGGGCGGCATGGGCTCCATCACTGGCGCCTTTGTCGCCAGTCTGCTGATTGCAGGCATCAAGGCGCTGTGCATTGCCGCTGGCACGCTAGAGCTGTGGGGCATGGCTTTTCCCTTGAGTCGGCTCACCTTGGTGGCTGAATTCATCGTCATGGCCGTGGTGCTGGTGTGGCGGCCCTCGGGCCTGCTGGGCCGTGCCCAGGCTACGGTGCGCAGCCCCGTGACTGAGCCGCCCTTGCGCGCACTACCGCCCGGTGCGCGCTGGGCGCTGGTGCTGCTGGCCCTGGGCTTGCTGCTGGCGCCGCTGGCGCACAGCCACTACCCCTACCTGCTGGTGCTGCTGATTGATGTGCTGATTGCCATGCTATTTGCCGCCAGTCTGCAATGGCTGATGGGGCCAGCCGGGCTGCACTCATTCGGGCATGCGGCCTACTTTGGCCTGGGGGCCTACGGCGCCGCGCTGGGCCTGAAGGGCTTGGCCCTGCCCATGCCGCTGGCGCTGCTGTTGGCACCGCTGGTGGCGGCACTGGCGGCATGGTGCTTTGCCGCCTTGTGTGCGCGCGTGAGCGGTGTGTATCTGGCCATGCTCACGCTGGCGTTTGCACAAATCCTCTGGTCTATTGCCTACCAGTGGGACAGCGTGAGCGGCGGCAGCAATGGCCTAGTCGGCATTTGGCCTGCGCCCTGGCTGGCGTCCCGGCCTGCCTACTACGGCCTCACGCTGGCCTGCACCGCAGGCGCGGCGCTGCTGCTGTGGCGGCTGCACCATGCGCCGCTGGGCCTGGCCTTGCGCGCCGCGCGCGACGCGCCGCTGCGCGCCCAGGCCATTGGCATGAACCTGGCGCGCCTGCAACGCCGCGCCTGGGTGCAAAGCGCGGCGCTGGCCGGTCTGGCCGGTGCCCTGTTTGCCTTTGCCAAGGGCACGATCGCGCCCGATACCCTGGGCGTGGGCCAATCCGTCGATGGCCTGGTGGCGGTGCTGCTGGGTGGCCTGCACAGCGTGCTCGGCCCCTGGGTGGGTGCGGGCCTGTTCACCGTGCTGCAAGACAGCTTGGCGCGCCAAACCGACTACTGGCGCGCTGTGCTGGGCGGCGTGATGTTGCTGCTGGTGCTCGTGTTTCCGCTGGGTATTGTGGGCAGCCTGCGCCAGCGCTTTGGCAAGGAGCCCGCGTGAGCGCGCCAACGGCCCCCGCGCTGACACCGCGCGGCACCAGCGCGGCGCCGGTGCAGGCCAACACCGAGCCCGTCGGCACCGCCGCTCTGCTCCAGGTGCGGGGCCTGGCCAAATCCTTTGGGGGCGTGCGGGCCTTGCAGCCGCTGCGCTTTGACCTGGCCGCTGGCGAGATGCTGGCCCTGATAGGCCCCAACGGCGCGGGCAAGTCCACCTGCTTCAACCTGCTCAACGGCCAGTTGCGACCCGACGCGGGCTCCATTCTTCTGGGCGGCACCGAGCTGGTGGGGCGCGCACCCGATGCCGTGTGGCGCCTGGGCGTGGGGCGCACGTTTCAGGTGGCGCAAACCTTTGCCGCGCTCACCGTGCGGCAAAACCTGCAACTGGCTTTGCTGTCGCAGGCGGGCGGGCTGTTCGGCTGGTGGCGCCCCGCCAGCGCGCAATACCGGGGCGAGGCGCTGGCGTTGCTGGAGCAGGTGGGCATGGCCGCGCAGGCCGAGCGCGCCATGGGCGTGCTGGCCTATGGCGATGTGAAGCGGGTGGAACTGGCGCTGGCCTTGGCCAACCGCCCGCGCTTGCTGCTGATGGACGAGCCCACCGCTGGCATGGCCCCTGCCGAGCGCCAGGCGCTGATGGCCTTGACGCAGCGCCTGGCGCGCGAGCAAGGCATGGGCGTGCTGTTTACCGAGCACAGCATGGACGTGGTGTTTGCCCACGCCGACCGTGTGCTGGTGTTGGCGCAAGGGGTTCTCATTGCGGAGGGGCCACCCGCCGCCGTGCGCCGCAACGCCCAGGTGCGTGCGGTCTATCTGGGCGGCGCGAGCGAGGCAGACCCTGCGCACCCAGTAGCCACAGCAGACGGCGCCGACGCGAACGGGGCACCCTGTGCTTGAGGTGGCCCAGCTCAACGCCTGGTACGGCCCAGCGCACATTCTGTTTGACCTGTCCTTCACCGTGGCACCAGGCCAGTGCCTGGCGCTCATGGGCCGCAACGGCGCGGGCAAAACCACCACACTCAAGGCGCTCATGGGCCTGCTGCCGCGCTGTGCGGGTGCGGTGCGTTTTGACGGCCACAGCCTGCGCGGCTGGCCGCCTTACCGCATCAGCCAAGCGGGAATAGGCTGGGTGCCGGAAGACCGGCGCATCTTTACCGACCTGACGGTGCGCGACAACCTGGCGCTGGCGCGCCAGCCCGCGCGTGCGGGAGTGCCTGCCTGGAATGAGGAGCGCGTGCTCACGCTCTTTCCCCCCTTGCGCGGCTTGCTGCGCCGCCTGGGCGGCCAACTCAGCGGCGGCGAGCAGCAAATGCTCACCATTGCCCGCACCCTCATGGGCAACCCGCGCCTGCTGCTGCTGGACGAGCCTTCTGAGGGCATCGCCCCGGTGCTGGTCGAGCAACTCGCCCAGACGCTGGCCGCACTCAAGCAAGAGGGCTTGTCGCTGCTGTTATCCGAGCAAAATCCGGCCTTCGCCCAGCACGTGGCCGACCAGGTGCTGCTGCTGGCACAAGGCCAAAGCCGCTTTCATGGCCGCATGACCGAGCTGCTGGCGCAGCCCGCGCTGCTGGCGGAGTGCTTGGGGGTGTAAGCCCAGCCTATTGCGGCAGCAGCGCCACCACCGGGCCGCTTAGCTGCGCCCGTTGCAGCCAAGCGAAAACCGAATCCACGGTCACGGTTTCGATGCGATCTGAAAAGCGCTTCTCGTTGGGATGGTCGTCAAACGCCACATTGGCCGCGGTGAGGCGCCCGCCCAAGCGCTTGAGTGGGCCTATGCGCAGCGTGGTGGGCTCATAAGCCTTAAAGCGCAACCAGGCCTGCGCCTGCTCGCGGCTGCTCACCTGCGGCTCTGCCGCGCTGGCCAGGGTTTCGATCACCCATTGGTTGGACTGCTGGTAGGTCTGGCCCCAGGCGTAGCTGACCACGCTGTAGCGTGGCTGGTGCAAGCGGGTGGTGCGTGGGGCGTCTTGCAGCAGAGTCAGCAACTGCTGCTGCACAGCGGGCGTAGGTACAACCCAGGCTGCCTCGTAACGGTACAGGTTGTCCAGAAAAAAGTCACCCAGCCCCTGCCGGTACAGGGCCGAGACGGCTGTGCCGCATTCGTTGAGCTTGTGCACCACACGCCACAGCGGCTTGCCGTCGGCACCGTTCTCGCGGTAGGCAAAACCCATGTGTGAGTAGCGCAGGCCGTATTCGCCCAGGTTTTGCCCGTTGCGCGCCAGCAGCACCACCTGGGCCCCGCTGGCGTTCAGCGCGCTTTGCGTGCGCTCAGCCAGCGCCAAGCTGCGCGTGAGGGTTTGCACGGTGAGCGCCTGGGCTTCACAGGGCCGACCCGCCTGGGCCTGTAACACCACACTCAGCGCCAGCAAGGTGGCGGCCAGAAAGGAGCGAATGTTCTTCACGTGCACGCGGGTCAGCGCGTCAGGCGCTCGTTATGCAGCAAGGCGCGCCCGATTTCATTGGGCACGAAGGCGATGATCTGGCCCGCTGTTGACAGCACGGTACCGGCACCGATCACGCCCACTGTGACCAGCGTGCCAACGCCTAGCAACACACCCTCGGCCACCCGCCCCGCCAGCGCCACGCTCACGCGCGCGCCGTCCGATGCCCGCTCCAGCACATAAACCGTGCCCTGCGCACTCAGCTCCACGCTTTTGACGACCAACGCGGTGCCCGCGACCGACAGTGCAGCGGGCAGGGCCAGCGCCGCAGCGCCCGCCACGCTGGCGGCCCCCACCACCGAAGCCACTGGCAATGCCGACACGGCACTCCAAGCGGAGGCCTCGCTTTGTGCCCGCACCGGCATGGACAAGGCCAGGCTGGTAACGCCCAGGGCCAGGATGAAACGCATGTTTTTCATGTTGATCTCCGTTGGCTTCATGCGGTGTGATTGGTCGATGGGGCACGGCCCAGGGCCGCCGCCTGCAGGTCGGCCTCATGCGCGTCGCGCAGGCATTTGGCCAGCGTGAAGGTGCAGGTAATCAGGTACAGCCAGCTCACACCCAGGTAGGCTTTGTAGCCCTCGTTAATGGCCATGCGCATCAAGCCCCAGCCGGTCAGGCCCAGGGCCAGAAAAAAGCCACCCCAAACCACCAGCCGGTACAAGGGGCTGTCAGTGGTCTGGCCTTGTTGCATCGCCCGTTCGTGGTCACGCACAAACTTGGACAGTACGAAGGCCATGCACATGCAAAAGAAATAGCCCATGACCATGAATACCCGATCCAAGTCGGTACCGGGCAGATACGCCAGGCCCACGCCACACAAAAAAACGGCAATCACAAAAGAAACCTGCACCTGCACCCGCCAGGCGGTGGAATCGCGTTGAATCAAAACTTGCATACAGACCTCGAAGTGGTGGTTAAGAAGGCCCGAAGTGTGCGCAGATTGGGCCTGAAAGAATTAAAAAATAACTGGTACATCAAAACTCAGCCGGAAAAGTATCTTTTATTGATACTTTTTCTCAAGCGGCCAGTAGCGCTGCCACCCGTTGCTGCAAAGCCTCTGGCGTGGCGTCTGGCGCAGCCAGGGGGCTGCCCACGCGCAGGCCTACGCGGTTCCACAGGCCACGGCGCAGCGGGCGCACCATGGCGCTGCCGCCCTCGATGCGGCTGAAAAACGAGCCCCATAGATTGGTCAAAGCCATGGGAATCACGGGCGCGGGCTGCTGCTGCAACACCTTGGCCACACCGCCCTTGAATGGCTGCAAGCTGCCATCGCGGGTGATGCCGCCTTCGGGGAAGATGGCCAGCAACTCGCCTTCACGCAGCACCTGCGCGGCGGCGCTGATGGCGGCTTCATAGGCTTGCGGATCTTCGCTGCGCGGCGCCACCGGAATCGCCTTGGCCAGGCGAAACAGCGCACCCAAAAG
>Ga0136644_10002522_pt1 | contig 13975 bp, 20 predicted proteins | sample C_130820_EF_Meta_FD_94780 | JGI IMG/M metagenome (GOLD analysis project Ga0136644, IMG submission 94780) | Freshwater microbial communities from Lake Croche, Canada to study carbon cycling - C_130820_EF_MetaG (v2) (version 2) | ecosystem: Environmental > Aquatic > Freshwater > Lake | place... | reverse complement strand
CGGATCTACAGTTGGCGGAATAGTAATCTCATCTCCAATAGTTGAAATCTCTGGTAATAATATTACAAAATTTAACAATATATTAGGAAGCGGAAATCTATGCTTGGGATCAGGAAACTCAATAATCTCAAACTATAATAGTATTTATAATGCTTATACTTGTACCGCAAGCGGTATAGGTATCGCAATTTTAGCTGGGGCTAACTGTGTTGCTAGTGGTACTTATACATCTATTTTTAATGGAGTTAGCAATACTGCTGGATCATTAAGCTCTAATCATGCTACCATAATTAATGGTCTAAGAAATACTATACCATCTTCTAATAATTATGGGTTGATATGCAATGGAACTTTTAATACTAGTACAGGTCTTCATGCGTCTATTATAAATGGATTTGGTAATTCTACTATTTCATCATATACTTTTGTTGGAAATGGATATCAAAATACAACAACCGCTAATTATTCTAGCATTATTAATGGTCAAAACAACATTGCTAGCGGTATAAATTCATGTATTTTAGGGGGCCAATCCGCAAAAACTACTTTACACGGAGAAGTAGCACAAGCTGCTGGTAGCTTCACTTCTGCTGGAGATGCACAGCGATCAACCATAGTGCTAAGAGCCGAAACCTCAAGTAATACATCAAATGTAATTTTAACTACAGATGGATCTGCATCTCTTATAACATCGCCAAGCAACACCACTTCAAGAAATTTTATATTTTTACCAGATAAAACTACGTTAAATTTTAATATACAAATTAGTGCTTACAATGACACAGATACTGCTTCGGCTGTATGGAATTTTGCTGGAGGTATTAAAAGAGGAGTTGGTGCTGGTACTACCTCTTTGATTCAAACACCAACTGAAACAAGCTGGAAAGATACTGGTATGAATTCGGCTTTAGCAAGCGTAGCAGCAGACACCACCAATGGAGGATTGTCTATTAGAGTTACTGGATTAGCAACTAAAAATATTAGATGGGTTGCAGCAGTAGATTATTGTACAGTTAATTATGGAACACCATAATGATAGAAGCTCAAAATATACCTCTGAATTGTGGTGTTATATCCCAGAGCTCATCCTATCTGTTTAAAAAACCAGATATTGGTGGAGATAGAATAAAAATTACAGCACAACCCCAAGTTAGAATAATTAATTCTACTGGTTCTGGTTATACTACAAATTATGATGCTACAATATTTAGATATACTAATTCATCTAATATAACTGATTTTAATATAAATCTATATCAATTAAATAATATACCAGTAACAGTATACAGTACAGATAATTCTATTTTATTAAACTTAAATTCTAATAATTCAGTTTGTTCAGGTGTTCCTACAGCAAGTACTTCCACAAGAAATGTAAATATTATAGCCAGTGGAACAAATACATCAACAGATTTTAATATAGCAGAAGTAACAGTACTATGTAATGTGGGAACACAAACAGATGCTTTTTGTGAGTTTATACCTGGAAGCTTGGCAAAAAATTGTTCTGATAATGTCGATAATAGACTATTAAATAAAAACTCAGCTATAGCAAAAGATATTTATAGTACTCAAAACCATTCAACTTCTACATACGTTAGAAATACTAATTGTTGGGCTTATGATTTAGATTTAACTTGCATGAGTCCTTGGAATACAACCGGAGCAAATACTAGGGCTGGAACTCTTATTAGTCCAAGTCACTTAGTTTTTGCGACCCATTATCAAATAGATATAGGGGCTAAAGTTAGATTTATCACTAGCAATAATGTTGTTATAGAAAGAACATTAATAGATAAAATTTTTATCTCTGGAGATGCTTTTTTGGGACTTTTAGACTCGGACGTACCAAATTCTATTAGTTTTGCTAAATTGCTCCCTTCTAATTGGTCTATATATTTGCCTACAATTTATAGAAACAGGAATGGTAATACCATCTATAGACTTCCAATGCTATCTTTAGATCAAGAAGAAAAAGCTTTAGTAAAAGAATTTCTATACGTGGACTCAACAGGCAATTCTGCATATACACAGCAACCAACACAAAATTATCTTGATCCCAATAATAGTTATTACAATACATACCCAAATAGAATATTATTTCATGAATCAATAATAGGTGGAGATAGTGGCAATCCATCATTTTTAATCATCAATAATCAATTAGTTTTGGTAATGACATGGCTTGGACCTGACGCTGGACCATTCTATAGTAATTTCATAAGTTTATTAAATACTAATATGAATCTACTTTGGACAAGAAATAATAGATCAGGAGCCTCTTACTCTGTCACAACAGTAGATTTAACGGGATTCACATCATTTTAATGCAAATAACACTATGGTGTATATTAAATATAACATGGAGAAATTATAATGATTAAACCTGGTTATAGAACAAGCGAATTTTGGTTCACACTAGTAAGTTTTATTTTTAGTGGAGCTTATTTATTTGGGGTATTAGATGACTTTACTCAAAAAGAAGATCTAATACAAGAAACAAGCAAAGGATTAGAAGCTGCTATATTAATCATAGGCCAATTAACATTATTATTTAAATATATCAAAGGAAGAACAGATCTTAAAAAGACTTGGTGGAGCACAGCAACACCAGAAGAGAGAAAAACTGCCAATAGAAGAAATAATAAATCTAAAATTAAAAAGAAAATTAAAAAACCAATTCAGCCCAAAGTAGAGTAGACAAGGTTTCTGGGTGTATTATAATATATAGGGCGTTTTCAAAAAGGACATTTTATATGCCAGAAGCAGCTTCAATATACTCAATAAAAATAAAATTAGATGAATTCATGACTCAGGTTAAAACTTCTTTAGGAGAGGTTAAATCTGTTGCAATATCTCAAGCCTGGAAAATTCTACAACTTGCTGTTGCTCAAACGGTACAAGTGTTAGAACAGAATACTAGTAATTTGTCTGGACCAGATAAAAAAGCTATGGCTATGGACTATTTGTCAAAATTTTATGATAGTGTTTTTACTATTATTGACGTTCCTATGATCCCAAATTTCATTCAACCAATTATTCGTCAATATGTAAAAGTATTTTTAATGGCGTTAGTAAGCTCAAGTATTGATGCTATGGTCACAACCTTCAGACAAGTTGGAGTCTTTAAAACACAACCAGTAGTTTCACAATCTATTAAGTCTAACCCCAAAGTCAAAAGAGCGAGGAAAAAGAAATGAATTATACAGAAAGTTTTGAGCAGTTTGCTAGCAGAGTAACACCAACTGATTTAGCCCTATATGCTGGAGCAGGAATTATCCTATGGATTCTATTCAAAGATAAACTAAGTCTAGTACAAAAATTCTTAGGAGACTTCATTGGTGGATTAAAGTCAAAACTTAATAATGGATCATCAGTTGTTCCTGTTGTTGTTCCAGATGTTGCTCCTGTTGTAGTATCTAAAGAAACCAAAGAAGATACTTTTTTCAAATTAGTAGTTTCTTGGAAACAAACTAGGGATTTAGCAGTTAAGAGCGGATGCGATGAGGCTGTTAAAGTTGCTGATCAAATGTTTCCATTTTTAAGTCCAACCGTTTGCTCAAAGGAAAAAAGTGTATGAATCCCAAACTTAAAACAGGCCTTTTAATACTTGCTCTTGCATTATTAGGAATCGGCATACTAAAACCAGATCTGGGTTCTTTCAATAATCCAGTATCTCCTTCGGCTGTTGTTGAATTGGATGTTAAGGAGCCAGAATCAGTAGAACTCAAAGAAAAAGCAGATGCTGTGATTAAAGCATTATCTGTTGACTCTGATCGTAAAACTGATGGTTTGCGATTAGCCTATTTATATAATGATATGGCAACTTTAGTGGGTCTTGATGGAGATGATGAAGTTATTAAGAATACTGAAGAAATTAGACAGGCCAATAGACTAGCCGGTTTAATGTTAAGACTAGATATTAAGGGTAAGTACGAAGACCTACCAGAAGCTGCTCAAGCTTTAGTATTAACAGCAATTGGTGATGATAATGTTCTATTAAATAAAAACCTTAGAGCTAAAGCTGTTGAGGGTTTCAAAGCTTTATCTTGGGCCTGTTTACAAGGAAGCAAATAATGCCAAGATTTTCACCACAAGAGTTATATGATAATTATCGCAAAGGTTTTAGTGGATGCTTGTGGGAGCAGCATGTATTTGACGGACTGATGCAAAATAGCAAGTATCCATTATTTGGCGATGCTAGCAAAAAAATTAAAAGTAGTGGTAAGGGCAAATTATCAACACCATACAAGAGTGTTCTAAAATTTGAGAAAAGTCCTTACAATGAAAGACAAACTACTGGAGATTGTGTTAGTCATGGAACACGAAATGCTTGTGATGTTAGTCGGGCTGTCGAAATAGATGTAAATGGAGAAAAAGAAGCTTGGGTGGCTAAAGGAGCAACAGAAGCTATTTATGGAGCAAGAGGTCATGGTGGAGAAGGAATGAGTTGCTCTAGGGCTGCTGAATTTGTTAGTAAAAATGGCGGCATAATACTAAGACAAAATTATAAGGGAGTAGCCGACTTTACTAAGTATAATGGTAATCTAGGGGCTGGTTGGGGAGGACGAGGATTACCAGATAAGGTTATTGACTTAGCTAATGACCATCAAATTAAAACAACAAGTTTAATAAAAACAGTAGAAGAAGCAAGAGATGCTTTAGCTAATGGTTATGGTTTAGCAGTATGTTCTAATTATGGATTTAGTAATAAACGAGACAAGAAGGGAATAGCTAATACTAGCGGAAACTGGGGCCATTGTATGGCTTGGATAGCGTGTGATGATACCGGCAGTGAACCACTATTCTTAGTTCAAAATAGTTGGGGAAAATGGAATGATGGTGGCCATCCAGAATGGGGCCCCATACCAGACGGCAGTTTTTTAATACGAGCCGACGTAGCAGCAGGGATGCTTTCACAAAATGGAAGTTATGCGTTTAGTAATTTTGACGGATTCCCTGTACAAAAGCTACCATCTTACGGTTTTGAAGACTATCTATAATATAGTGGCCTAAAAGCTAACCTTAAGTTTTGTGTATTATATTTATACCTTTAGGGTTATATTATGAAACTTTTAGATAGAATTGCTTTAAATAATCTATTACGAATAATAAGAGATCTTATTATACGAATGGTTGACTTTTTTGAAAAACAACAAAAACCAGTTAAGCCAGTACCAAAACCAAGTCCGAATAGACCTCGTCCTTTGAAAAATATTATCGACTTGATACCTGTTCCATGGAGAACAAAAGATGAATAAAATACTATTACCAATTTTAGCAGTTGCTATGATATTTGGCTCATATGGATATCACGGATCAACAACTTCCGCAGTAACTCTTGTGGGCGGCATTGTTAAAGCACAACATACTGAGAGTGTAAAAAAATATAGACGCAAAGATTGTCCAGTATGTAAGGGTACTGGCTATTATATTAGTGGAGATAAAATTACAAAAGTAAATTGTGGATATTGTATTCCTGACAAGAGCGATGCTCCAAAAAATCAAGTACAAAAAGAATATCCAAAAGTTATTGTTCATCCTCCAGCAACTATTCAACAAAATTGCCCAGATGGTGTTTGTCCAATTCCTAAAAAATAAAGGCATAACAATGGACGATAATCTCAGAGAAAAATTAAAAGCTATTGCAGAAAAAGTGTTAAAACAAGCCAATGTGCCAAATGATGAAAAGTTTGGTAGTGTTATTGCTATACTAATGATGATTAGTATTATACTAACTGTAATTAGGGTGCTACAAGAGTGTAACAAAAATAAAACACAAGATATGACATCAGAGAACAAACAGGCCCTCTATGCTGAAAATATCAGATCTTATAGCAAAAGGCGTGGTTGGTTCACCAGACTAAGGATAAAAAGAATTATTAAAAGAGAATTGACCTCAGAAGAATATAATAAATATGGAATTAAGTTAACAGAAGCATTGTTAGATATAGGAGAAACTCTCAAGGATGATGAAGTATCAACTCTAATGGAGGCAGCAAATGTTTAGTTTATTAATATGGTGTGTTTATGGTATATTTACCGGCAGTATTGCCAAAGCCCTAGTTCCTGGGGAAGAAAATTTTGGTTTTGTAAAAACAGTAGCGCTAGGAGTTGCTGGATCTTATATGGGAGGAGCCATATTATATATGTTAGGAAAATATGAGTCGTTATCTCCAACTGGTTTATTTATGGGAGTAGCAGGATCAGTTCTAACTCTGGTGCTGTATAACAAACTCGCCACAAAACCATCTTGACTTATTGCACGGATCGCATATAATACTGTCATGCGACCATCATGGACAGATTACTTTTTAGGCTTGGCAAAAGTTGTTTCTCAACGAAGCCATGACATCCAAACTCAACATGGTTGTGTGATTACAGATAACCATAATAGGATATTAGGTGTTGGTTATAATGGATTTGCTCGTGGTCTTGATGATACTAAATTGCCAAATATTAGGCCAGACAAATATCCATGGATGATTCACGCAGAAAGAAATGCTTTGTCAAATTGTATTGTTAGGCCAGATAGTGGAATAGCATATGTTACTGGCCAATGTTGCAATGACTGCATTATGGCATTATGGCAGGAAGGTGTGACAAAAGTATTTATGATCGATGATCATGGAACAAAATTATTTGATAGCGAAGCAAAAAATAGATTTGATACATTTATAAATATGAGCCGTATAGAAATTTTTTATCTTAAACCAGATCTGTCATGGCTCAAAGATTTGTGTGGTGTATTATGAATGCATTAGTATATTATATATCATGTGGAATATATTTCTACAACAGGTGGTTTAATGGTAGCTCAGAAACTACAGATCTTTCTTTTCAAGCCACTGTCTTAATAGGCATAATTGTAATTTTAAATAGGAGATAGTATGTCGGCACTTCAAGAACTTCAGAATTATACATTTGTTAGTAAGTATGCTCGTTGGATAGAAGATAAGAATCGCAGAGAAACATGGAAGGAAGCTGTTGATCGCGTCAAAAATATGATGCATACCCAGTATCCTGAAGTAAAAGAAGATATTGATTGGGCATATGATATGATGTATAAGAAGAAGGTTCTAGGTTCACAAAGAGCATTACAGTTTGGCGGAGATCCTATTTTAAAACGCCATAGCAAAATTTATAATTGCACGGCCTCTTATTGTGATAGGCTAAGATTCTTTCAAGAGTGTTTTTGGTTACTATTATGTGGCAGTGGCACAGGATTCAGCGTACAAAAACATCATGTATCAAAACTGCCAACTATAGAACATGATATTCCAGACAATAATGAGGGAATAAAATATATTATAGAAGATAGTATCGAAGGCTGGGCTGATGCTCTTGGAGTTCTTCTTAGTAGTTACTTTAGTAAGCCAATAGATGAATTTAAGATGTACAAAAATAGTTATGTTGTTTTTGATTATTCTCAAATTCGTCAGAAAGGTACATCATTAAGTTCTGGTGTTGGCAAAGCACCAGGATTTGAGCCTTTGCAAAACGGTCTAGAAAAAATAAGATTATTGCTTGATCGTTGTATCTCAAATGGACAGAAAAAACTTAGACCTATTGATGCTTATGATATAGTTATGCATAGTAGCGATGCTGTGTTAAGTGGTGGAGTTAGAAGGTCTGCTAGTCTGGCCTTATTTAGTCCAGATGACGAAGAAATGACTAAAGCAAAAACCGGTAACTGGTATATCGACAACCCACAGAGAGCAAGAAGCAATAATTCTGCACTATTATTAAAAGATGAAACAACACTTGAACAATTCCAAAACTTAATGGAAAGTGTCAAGGAGTTTGGAGAACCAGGATTTATTTGGAGTGATTCTACAGAGATGGTATTCAATCCTTGTGTCGAAATTTCACTTTGGCCAGTAAATGAGAAAACAGGAGAGTCAGGATGGCAAGGGTGCAATCTATCTACAATCAATTGTTCATCCATAGAAGATGAAGAAGATTTTTATGAAAGATGTAAGGCGGCTGCTATTATAGGAACTTTACAAGCCGGTTTTACAAAGTTAGAGTATCTTGGCACAAATAGCGAAGAGATCTTTGAAAGAGAAGCTTTGTTAGGAGTATCAATGACAGGTATCATGGAGAAACATGATCTGGTATTAACCGAACAGGTTTTGAAAAAAGGATCAAAGATAGCCGTTGAAACCAACAAAGAAATGGCTAAAAAAATCAACATTAGACAGGCGGCTAGAGTAACTTGCTTAAAACCAGAAGGAACAAGTTCTAGTATGCTTGGAACAAGCTCTGGCATCCATCCACATCACGCTAAAAGATACATAAGACACGTACAGGCCAATATTTTAGAAGCCCCATACCAACACTTCAAAAAACATAACCCGCAAGCCTGCTATAAATCAGCTTGGTCAGCAAATAATACCGATGAAATAATAAAGTTTCCTATTGAGGTTCCTGATGGGTCAAAACTTAAAAACCAATTACCAGCAGTAGACATGTTGGAAATAGTTAAGCAAACTCAAAAAAATTGGGTTCAAAATGGCAAGAATAAAGCTTTATGTACAAAAGATTATTTATGTCATAATGTTAGTAACACAGTTACTGTTAAGCCAGACGAATGGGATGATGTTACAAGATATATCTATAATAATAGAAAATATTTTGCTGGTATCAGTCTAATCCCACAAAGCGGAGACAAAGACTATCAACAAGCTCCATTCACAACAGTTTACACTAGTCGTGAAATAGTTAAAGAATATGGAGACGCTGCATTATGGTGTTCTGGATTAATTGAGTTAGGATTGAATGCTTTCAATAATAATCTATGGGCAGCATGTGATTATGTTAGTATGAATCAGGCAAAAGATAATGATAGTCAAGATAAACTTTTGTTTGTTACTAAAATGAAGAACTTTGCTGGTAAATATTTTGATGAAGACACCAAGCGTCTAACATACTGCATGAAGGACGTATATAATTGGAAAATATATTGTGATCTCTATAATGGATTTAAGAAAGTAGATTATACACAACTTTTGGAAAATGAAGATAATACTGTTGGTATAGAAGAAATAAGTTGTGCTGGTGGGGCCTGTTTACTATAGAACAATTTATAACTTATACTTATAAAGGTGTATTATAAAGTAGTATTTTAATACTCCTTATATAAGAAAAGGGCACACATTGAGAAAAACTAATAAAAACTCAAAGAAAAAAGCTAGGGTTATTGATGCAACAAATAGTTTGGAGCCCAAAGGAGCCGCTTATAGGAATCGATTAAAACCAAGAACAGAAAACCAAAAAGAATACATAAGGACTATTGCAGAAAATACTATCACATTTTGTCAGGGTTTAGCAGGTAGTGGTAAAACACATATTGCTATAGGAATGGCTCTTGAATATCTTTTAGATGAAAAAGTAAAAAAAATTATTATTACAAGACCAATATTAGAGGCTGGAGAAAAAATGGGATACCTCCCAGGATCAGCAGAAGAAAAACTTCATCCTTATCTATTGCCGATATTAGACGAAATTGTACATTTTATAAGCTCAGCACATTATGCTTCACTGAGATTGAATAATAAAGTTGAAGTAGTTCCGCTTGGACTAATGAGAGGTCGTAATTTTCATAATGCTTTTATTGTTGCTGATGAATGTCAAAATGCTTCATATGAACAATTAAAAATGTTAATAACACGAACAGGACAATCTAGTAAAATGGTTTTAACTGGTGACGTTGCTCAGTCTGATTTAAGCAGACATTTACAAGGTGGTTTTAGCGATATGATATCGGCCCTTAATGGAGTTGAAGGTATAGGCTATTCTAAATTAGAAGCCTCAGATATTGTAAGAAATCCAATTATCTCTAAAATCTTATATAGACTTGATGACTATGAGCAGCAAAGCCGAAAATAGTAAATGCTTATTATTAAACGCAGACTATGCCCCTCTGAGAATAATATCTTGGCAGAGGGCTATAGTTTGGTCTATGAGATACGAACATAATAAAAATTACGGTATTGAGATATTATCATATTATAAAGATAAGCATATTCAAGGATCTGCCGGAAAACAGTATCCAGTTCCAGCAGTAGCTAAAACCATTAGATTTTTTAATATGTATGATAGAAAGATTAGTTTTTCAAGACATAATTTATTTATCAGAGATAATCATACGTGTCAATATTGTGGAATTCAATTATGTTCTTCACAATTAACATATGATCATATAGTTCCAAAATGTAGATTTAATGAGAACAAAAGATTATCAACAAATTGGAAGAATATAGTGACTGCTTGTAGACCTTGTAATCACAAGAAGGGTAATAGGACACCAAAAGAAGCAGGAATGAAACTAATAAATTCACCAATAGAGCCCAATTACTCATTAGAGTACTTGCCTTGGTTTCAGGAAGTCTCTACTATAAGGGGCGGACCTTCGTATGAATTGTGGAAACCTTTTATAAATATACAATATGCATGATTTTATTTTTAATTCCAAACCATCAGACATATCAGAGATGTTTTATTGTTTGAAGGGCAAAGAAGACTTTATTGATACCGATGGAAATCCAAGAGTATCAGATAAAGACTCTGACATCATAGCTGCTAAATGCGTACAGAATAAAAAATCAAAAAGTTTTCAAGCAGCATCAAATAATTATAGTTACTATATTAGAACAACCCCAAATGCTGCACTATTTAATCCAATAGAGAAACTATCTCCAATTAAAGATAAACGACAATTTGATTTTATAGATTCTACCTGTAAGGACAAGTGGATGTTTGTTGAGGTGGGAAAAACAACATTTGATAAGTATATAAAATTTCTAGTCACAAAAAACATTTCTTGGCTAAAGGAAGCCAATAGAGACTTGAAGTAATTATGCCAACTTATTCATACAGTTGTGAAAAATGTGGTGCTGAATTTGAGCTATTCTTTTATATTAAAGATTATCAAAGCAGCCCCAAATGTTCTGGTTGTGGATCTAAACAGACATACAGATGCTATATTAAGGATGTAGCAACACAGAACACATCTGTTAAAAAGTCAGATACAGAACTAAAAACTATTGGAGATTTAGCCAATAGGAATAGAGATAAAATGAGTGAAGACGAAAAGATCTCATTACATAATAAACATAATTCCTATAAAGAAGAACAGCCAGTTAACGAACTGCCAAAAGGAATGAAAAGACTAAAGAAACAACCAAAGATTAAGTGGACATAATATGAAAGAAATAACACCAGAAGAAAAAGATAGTATTATTAATGCTCTTGACAGTATTAGAAAGCAGATGAGTGGTCAAGATTTATCAGACTATATTTCTAAAGACAATACTAAGCTCATAGAGTGTAAGCACGAAATAGTGATTAGTGTTGTTGCTAGTATTTTTGAAGAAGACGATACTGGTAATCTCATTGGAGCTAAAGAAATATCTAAAAAGAACTATCATATTCCAGTTCCGTCAAATAAAAAATATGAAGACTATCTACATGGATTTTTTAATTTTTTAGAAAATTGTATGTCATCATCATTAGAAAAAGTAGAAGAACAAGAGGAAACAAAAAATGGATGATTTTATTTTTAGTCCAAAACAAAAAACAGATTCGACAGACACCAACTATTATTGTATGGCCGGATCAGAAAACTATACTGATGGAGATGGATTTCCAAGATCAGAAAAAGATGGAAAGAATGTTCTTGCTAAAAGAATATTTAAAACAAATTCTCAGCCGCAATATTTTATTAAGATATCCAATAGCAATAAATTATTCAACCCCCTTGGAAGCGGATTAGATGAAAAGTCATACAGTATTGTTGATAATGTCTGTAGACCATCAGACAAGTTCAGATCTGTTAATGAAAAAGTCTTTAATTTATATCTTAATTTTTTATCCACAAAGAACATATCATGGTTAACTAGAGCAGAAAGAGAGATCATATAATGCCTAAACTGAATAAAACACAAAAATATGCAATACAATGGTTACACTCAACAGGATTAAGTTCTGACGCTATAGCAAAAGAACTGAATGTAACCACAGAACAGGTTGTTTCATTAGTGCCAAAAGTAGAAATAGTAGCAAGTCCAACAACAGCGACTATTCCTTCGGCAAAAGATTTGATGATAACCCACACATCTGGTAAAAAGATTAACTCTATTGCCATAATGACAAAAGAGGCATCACAGATTGGAGACGAATCTAAAAAGTCTGCTCCACCACAGATTAATGAAGATAAAAAAGGAATCTTTAGACCAAAGAAATAATATGTATCCATCAAGATACTCAAATGGGAAAACTGTCTCTGCTGCTCAATATATAACAGAGTTGATATGTGAGCATAAGGCGACAATGGAAAAATTGGATCTTCATTATAGATTTTGGACCAATAAAGAATGGTCTAAGTACTATAGAGATCAGATAGCAACAGCAAATAAGTTATTAAAAAAATATAGTGCCAAAGCTATTATCAGAGCCTTAAATGATAAAAAAGCAGAGAGAATCTATTCTTTGCGAGCACCTCATCTGTTGGCTATAATAGACCATCATGAAACTCTGCTAGGATCAGAAAACACAGAGCTAACAGAGAATATTGACAGATCAGAGAAAAAAACTTTTAGACATAAAACAAATACAAAACAAGGCATACTTTCTAAGTTAAAGGAATTAGATGATGGCAACAACTCTTAAAGAAGATGTAATTAAAAACTTTGGTGATGAGATTATATTGTCTGGCAATGCTATGGTAGACAAGAAAGTATTAACCATTCCTGTTAGTCCATCATTAGATATTGCTTTAAATGGTGGCATACCAGAAGGTAGTTTTGTTGTTTTAACGGGACAACCCAAATGTGGTAAGCTACAACGATTGACCGATTTAATTTATACTCCAAATGGTCGAGTAACTATTGGATCAATAAAATCAGAAGATATAATATGTAATCCTAATGGATCTACATCTAAAGTAATTGGTATTTATCCTCAAGGTAAAAAAGATATTTATCAGGTTAGTTTTAATGATGGTTCCAAAACCTATTGTGGACTAGAACATAATTGGTTGGTAGCAAAAAATAATCGAACAAATGACTACAAAGTTTTAACTTTACAAGAAATTATATCGGAAGGATTAAGACTAAATGATCGTTGGAAATGGAAAATTCCACTAACAAAACCAGTTTATTTTAAGCAAACAAAAAAGCTTTCAATTGATCCGTATATTCTTGGATGTTTGATCGGTGACGGAGGATTAACACAAAAAACTCCAAAAATCACCACATCAGATCAGTTTATTCTAAGAAAATTCAAAATCTTTGTTAAAAAACGTGGCTTATCTATCAAGCAAGTGTCTCAATATGATTATAATATAAGTGGAAAAATAGATTCAAACGTTTTAATTAGAAATACTATTACAAAAGATCTTAAAGAATTAAAACTTTATGGTTGCTCTTCGCATGATAAGTTTATTCCACAACACTACAGATACTCCTCTATATCAAATAGATGGAAACTTATACGCGGCCTAATGGACACAGACGGATCAAATGACAATGGACTTAGAGCAGAATATTCCACTGTTTCTGAAACATTGGCAAAAGATGTTCAAGAAGTTTTAGAAAGCTTAGGATACACCTGTCAAATAAAACACAGATTTACAGGATATGAAGGTAAAGAGGGTAAGCAATTTCCATCTTATAGATTATATATTCATGGTAACGATATTGATAAACTCTTTAGTTTACCAAGAAAGAAAAGTGGACATATTAGAAGTAAGCCAGACCTTCATAGAACAATAGTTGATGTAGAAAAGGTTTCTCAAGAAGAAGCTATTTGTATTGAAGTAGATAGTCCTGATGGATTATATCTAACAAATAATTTCATTGTTACTCATAATACGACAACATCATTAGCATTTTCAGCAACAGCACAAAAAAAAGAATATGCTCATGGCTCATTTAAAGATGGTCGCCAAGTGTACTACCTTAACATTGAGGGT
>Ga0136644_10002517_pt1 | contig 13992 bp, 18 predicted proteins | sample C_130820_EF_Meta_FD_94780 | JGI IMG/M metagenome (GOLD analysis project Ga0136644, IMG submission 94780) | Freshwater microbial communities from Lake Croche, Canada to study carbon cycling - C_130820_EF_MetaG (v2) (version 2) | ecosystem: Environmental > Aquatic > Freshwater > Lake | place... | reverse complement strand
GATGATCGCCGCAGCACTGCGTGGCGCACTGAGCGACCGCGCACGCAATGAGCGCATTCACGCGGTGACCGAACTGGTCGCCGGGCAGGCCCCGTCGACCAAGAGCGCCAAGTCGTTCCTGGGCTCATTGGTTCCCGGCCGCACACCCGGAAAAACCGCCAAGGTACTCCTGGTGATCGGCCGCAGTGACGAGGTTGGCGCACTCAGCGCGCGCAACCTTCCTGGCGTGCATGTGATCGCACCGGACCAGCTCAACACCTATGACGTGCTCAATGCCGACGACGTGGTGTTCAGCGTTGAGGCGCTGAACTCCTATATCGCGCATCACACGGCTGACGCGGACGGTGCAGCTAAGAACGCGGCGGCCAAGAACGAGGAGGTATCAGCCTGATGGCAACTGTGACTGACCCCCGCGACATCATCCTGGCGCCGGTGATCTCGGAGAAGTCCTACGGGCTGATCGAGGACAACGTCTATACGTTCATTGTCCACCCGGACTCGAACAAGACGCAGATCAAGATCGCTATCGAGAAGATCTTCTCGGTCAAGGTCGATTCGGTGAACACCGCCAACCGCCAAGGCAAGCGCAAGCGCACCAAGTCCGGCTTCGGCAAGCGCAAGGACACCAAGCGCGCCATCGTGACCCTGGCCGCTGGCAGTAAGCCGATCGACATCTTCGGAGCACCGGCCTAGGCCGGCGGAAAGCTTTAGGAAACAGATATGGGAATCCGCAAGTACAAGCCGACGACCCCCGGTCGCCGCGGTGCCAGCGTCTCTGATTTCGCCGAGATCACCCGTGCGACCCCGGAGAAGTCGCTGATCCGTCCGTTGCACAGCACCGGCGGTCGCAACGCGCACGGCCGAATCACGACCCGGCACAAGGGCGGCGGCCACAAGCGGGCCTACCGGGTGATCGACTTCCGCCGCCATGACAAGGACGGCGTCAACGCCAAGGTCGCTCACATCGAGTACGACCCGAACCGCACCGCCAATATCGCGCTGCTGCATTTCCTCGACGGCGAGAAGCGCTACATCATCGCGCCTCAGGGCCTCGTCCAGGGTGCGATCGTGGAGTCCGGCCCCAACGCCGACATCAAGCCCGGTAACAACCTGCCGTTGCGCAACATCCCGTCCGGCACCGTGATCCACGCCGTCGAGTTGCGTCCCGGCGGTGGAGCCAAGCTGGCCCGCTCGGCTGGTGCCAGCATCCAGTTGCTCGGCAAGGAGGGCGCCTATGCCTCGCTGCGGATGCCGTCCGGTGAGATCCGTCGCGTCGACGTGCGCTGCCGCGCCAGCGTCGGTGAGGTCGGCAATGCCGAGCAGGCCAATATTAACTGGGGAAAAGCCGGCCGGATGCGGTGGAAGGGCAAGCGCCCGACCGTTCGCGGTGTGGTGATGAACCCGGTTGATCACCCGCACGGCGGCGGTGAGGGTAAGACCTCCGGCGGCCGTCACCCGGTGAGCCCGTGGGGCAAGCCCGAGGGGCGCACCCGGAAACGGAATAAGCCGAGCGACAAGCTCATCGTCCGACGCCGGCGCACCGGCAAGAACAAGCGCTAGGCGGGAGAAGCGAAAATGCCACGCAGCCTGAAAAAGGGTCCGTTCGTCGACGACCATCTGCTCAAGAAGGTCGACGTTCAGAACGACAAGAACACCAAGCAGGTCATCAAGACCTGGTCGCGTCGTTCGACCATCATCCCGGACTTCATCGGTCACACCTTCGCCGTTCACGACGGCCGCAAGCACGTGCCGGTGTTCGTCACCGAGGCGATGGTCGGTCACAAGCTGGGCGAGTTCGCGCCCACCCGGACGTTCAAGGGCCACATCAAGGATGACCGGAAGGCCAAACGACGGTAATGACAACGACGACTGAATACCCTTCGGCCACCGCGGTGGCGAAGTACGTGGGCATCTCGGCGAGCAAGGCCCGCCGGGTGATCAACCTGGTCCGCGGCAAGTCTGTTGAGGAAGCCCTCGACATCCTGCGTTGGGCCCCGCAGTCGGCCAGTGAGCCGGTCGCCAAGGCGATCGCCAGCGCCGCGGCCAACGCGCAGAACAACAGAGGTTTGGATCCGCGCAGCTTGGTGGTTGCCACCGTCTATGCCGACGAGGGCCCCACCGCTAAGCGCATTCGGCCGCGCGCGCAGGGCCGGGCGTTCCGGATTCGCAAGCGCACCAGTCACATCACCGTGATCGTGGAAAGCCGTCCGCCGCGCGATCAACGTGCCGGCCAGTCGTCGCGTTCGCGTCGCGCCCAGGGCAGTAAGGCCGCCGCGGGCACCGGTACCGCTCCGGCGAAGGCCCCAACTAAGCGTGTCCCCGCCAAGAAGGCACCAGCTGCCAAGAAGGCTCCGGCCGCTAAAGCCACAGCCACAAAAGCAGCGCCCAAGAAGACTGCAGAAGCTTCAGATGAAGCGAAGGGAGGCTCGCAGTAGTGGGCCAGAAGATCAACCCCCACGGTTTCCGGCTTGGTATCACCACCGACTGGAAGTCCCGGTGGTACGCCGACAAGCAGTACGCCGACTACGTGAAGGAAGACGTGGCGATTCGTCGCCTGCTGGCGTCGGGCCTGGAACGTGCGGGTATCGCCGACGTCGAGATCGAACGCACCCGTGACCGGGTCCGCGTCGATATCCACACCGCGCGTCCGGGCATCGTGATCGGACGCCGCGGCACCGAGGCCGACCGCATCCGCACCGACCTGGAGAAGCTCACCGGCAAGCAGGTGCAACTCAACATCCTCGAGGTCAAGAACCCCGAGTCGGTGGCACAGCTGGTGGCACAGGGCGTTGCCGAGCAGCTGAGCAACCGCGTGGCTTTCCGCCGCGCGATGCGCAAGGCCATTCAGTCCGCCATGCGTCAGCCCAACGTCAAGGGCATCCGGGTGCAGTGCTCGGGCCGCCTCGGCGGTGCTGAGATGAGCCGCTCGGAGTTCTACCGCGAGGGTCGGGTGCCGCTGCACACGCTGCGCGCCGACATCGACTATGGCCTCTTCGAGGCCAAGACGACCTTCGGCCGCATCGGCGTGAAGGTCTGGATCTATAAGGGTGATGTCGTGGGCGGCAAGCGCGAGCTTACCGCCGTGGCGCCGGCCGCCGACCGCCCGCGTCGCGATCGCCCGACCTCGGGTACCCGTCCGCGTCGCAGTGGCGCATCGGGAACTACCGCGACGAGCACCGAAGCCGGGCGCGCCGCCTCCAGCGGCGATGACGCACCGGCCGAGGTCATCGAGACCGCTCCGGTCGCCGAGGCGACCGAGAGTACGACGCAGGAATCGGAGGGCTAGATCATGTTGATTCCCCGTAAGGTCAAGCACCGCAAGCAACACCACCCGCGTCAGCGCGGTGTTGCCAGCGGCGGCACCGCGGTGACATTCGGTGACTACGGCATCCAGGCTCTGGAGCACGCCTACATCACGAACCGGCAGATCGAGTCCGCGCGTATCGCCATCAACCGCCATATCAAGCGTGGTGGAAAGGTCTGGATCAACATTTTCCCGGACCGTCCGCTGACCAAGAAGCCGGCCGAAACCCGCATGGGTTCGGGCAAAGGTTCGCCGGAGTGGTGGGTCGCCAACGTCAAGCCCGGACGGGTGCTCTTCGAACTGAGCTACCCCGACGAGAAGATCGCCCGCGATGCACTGACCCGGGCGATCCACAAGTTGCCGATCAAGGCACGCATCGTGACTCGAGAGGAGCACTTCTGATGGCTGTAGGAGTGGGCGCGGGTGAACTGCGCGAACTGGCCGACGAAGAGTTGACCACGAAGCTGCGGGAGTGCAAAGAAGAGTTGTTCAACCTGCGCTTCCAGACGGCGACCGGTCAGTTGACCAACAATCATCGGCTTCGCACCGTGCGTCAGGAGATTGCGCGCATCTACACGGTGCTGCGTGAACGTGAGCTGGGTCTGGCTACCAGACCCGGCGGTGAGGATTCATAAATGGTAGAGACTAAGAAGACCGGCGCAAAGGTGACCCAGGAAAAAGGTTCCAGGCACACTCCGCGCACCGAGGTGACCCGCGGCCGCCGCAAGACCGTGATCGGTTACGTGGTGAGCGACAAGATGGAGAAGACGATCGTCGTCGAACTCGAGTCACGCGTTCAGCATCCCAAGTACGGCAAGATCATTCGCACCACCACAAAGGTGAAGGCGCACGACGAGGACGGCACCGCCGGCATCGGCGACCGCGTCACGTTGATGGAAACGCGTCCGCTGTCGGCGACCAAGCGCTGGCGCCTCGTGGAGATCCTCGAGAAAGCCAAGTAGCCAACAGTTTTACCGGAGAGCACCCACCGTCCTCGGTGGGTGTTTTTCGTTCAGTCGAAGTTCAGCAAGACCAGGGAACAGTCGTCGGAAAAGAGTCCGGCCACCGTGATGGCCCGCAGCTGGGTGATCAGATCGTCCAGCGACCAGTCCGGTGATCCGGCCAGCACGGTGCACAGATCCACGAAGCCGGCCAATGACCAGTGCGCGCGTCCGGGCATTGGAAGATCAAACGCCCCGTCGCTGTAGAGCAACATCGCAGTGCCGACCGGCACGGCGACGGTGGTGCACTCGAACTCCGCATCGGTGAACAGTCCCACCGGAAATGATTCGGTGGCCAGTCGCGTCGGCGTCGTCAGGCCGGGTGCGAAGGCCAGTACTGGCGGATGTCCGGCGCTGGCGTAGCGCAGGGTGCGGGTGGAAGCCTGGTAGACGCCATACCAGATGGTGAAGTAGTTACCGCCCTGCTGATCCATCTGGAAGTGCTCGTTGAGGGTGGAGAGCACGCTATCCGGCTCGAGCAGCGTCGCCGCGGGCAGAGATCCGGACCGGAGCATATTGTGCACCGAGATGGATAGCAGTGAGGGTTCGAGTCCGTGGCCTGAGACGTCGATCAGATGGACGATGAGGTGATCCTCGTCGATCCAGGCGTAGTCGTAGCTGTCGCCGCCCAGTTCGCGGGACGGCAGGTAACGAGATGACACCCGCACGGTTCCCGTCAGCTCTCCGGGCAGAATCGATGAGACATAGGCTGCGGCACTGTGTAACTCGGCCGTCATCCGGTTGCTCTGGGACTGAAGGCGTTGGGTGAGTACCCGATTCTGACGGTCGCGTTGGCTGACTTGTTCGCGGGCCTCCACTTCGGCGGTGATATCGGAGATCTGGGACACGAAGCGGTCCACCTGTCCATCAGCCTTGCGTAAGCAACTCACCGACACCGAACCCCAGATGAAATGGCCGTCCGCGTGGATGTACTGCTTTGTCAGCCGGTAGGAGTCGAGACGGCCGGCTAGAACGTCGTCCACTTTTTCCAGATCCCTCTCCAGGGAGTCTGCGACAGTCAATTCCTGCCAGGTCTTGCCTCGGAGGGTGTCGGCGTCGTATCCGAAGAAGTCGCACATTGCTCCGTTGACCTCATCGAACCGGCCATCCGGTGTGACTATGCCCATTCCGATTGGGGAGTTATCCATCAGGCGGCGGTACCGAGCATCAGCTGTTGCGTGCCGAACCATTGCCTGCATGGTTTCGCGTCGCGCCGCGACCTCCTCGTCAACCACCCGGAACGACGACACTTGGCCGTCGGGACGGCCTTCGGCATCGTAGAAAGGTTTGATATGCGCGTGGACCCAATGGGTGGTGCCGTCCACCGCGACCACCCGGGCCTGACCCACGAAGACGCCCCGCCTAATCGCCCTGATCCGTTCGAGGTGTGCGGCGTGGTCGTCCTCGGGAATGATTTCCTGGGTCTCCCGGCCTAGCCAATACTCCGGTGGCGCCCCGAGAACCTGTTCAACCGAGGGTGAGATCCACACGAATCGCCCGTCCCGCACGTGCATGACAACGTCGCCGGCATTCTCGGCCAGCAGCCGGAACCGCTCCTCCGATTCGGCCAGAACATGCCCCACCTCGACGCGTTCGGTGACATCCCGCCAGGTGAGACTGATTAAGTCGGGTCCGGCGTTGGCGCCCCGAATGTCGTAGTAGCGGAAGTCGTTGAGGAGTTCGTTGTAATAGGGGAAGTCATTGAGGACTAGCTTTTCCCCGGTCTCCGCGCAGCGGACGTAGTGCGCCAGCAGTCCGGAGCCCTCGATGTTCGGAAGCGTTTCCAGACAGCTGTGGCCGATTAATTGTTCTCGGCTCAGCCCCAGGTACATGCAGGTGGCCGTGTTGACATCCCGGTAGATCAGGTCGACGATCCGCCCACCGGAGTTTCGCGCGCCCTCGAATAGCACCTGCGGATCGGCAAGGGCATCGGTGTTCGCGCGCAGCAGCGTCTGGGTCCGACTGCTGTCCTCGAGGGCGATCGACAGGTCGTTCATGGTGTCGTGCAGCAGGGACTCGGCAGAATCTCGTTCGATCACCCGGCCGAGTTGGGTGCCCACTTTGCCGATCAGCTCCAGCAGATCCGGATCCTGCGGCGCCGGGTACGGCCCAAGGAATTCCAGCGATCCCACCACGTCGGAGCCGATCAGAAGTGGTGCGCTGAAAGCGACCCGCATGCCTGACCGCAGGGCACTATCCCGACGGGGAAAGTTGCCGCACGTCGCCAGGTCGGCGAGCCAGACTGGGGCGCCTGATTCCCAGACCTGCCCAGGCAATCCCTGGCCGGGCACGCACACCAATGCCGCTGTCGCGGACTGTAGTTCGGACAGATCCAGACCGGGCGTGTGGTACCAGATGCCCGATGGCAACATTCGGCGGTCAGCACCGTCCCCGCCGACGATGTAGGCGTGCGCCGCCGGCCATCCGATGAAGTGACAGATGCACTCCAACGCAGATGCCAAGACCTCCCTGGCCGAGCCCGCCTGATTGGCCATCGCCGTGATGGTGGAGAGGCACTTGAGATCCCGTTGCTTTTGATAGAGATCGCGTAATCCGTGCTCGGCGATCTGTTCCGCCTCACATCGGATCCGCCGTTCGCGATCCAGGCGACGGTTGAGGAGTTTGATCTCACCGGTCAATTCCGCTACCAAATCGGTTGGTTCAGAGTCGCGTTCGGCATTCCCGATCAACAATTCCCCCGTCCCCCGCAGACCAGCCTACGCGTCTGCGACTCTTCAGTCGGCGTTGCGCGGACCGGTCGCTGGAGTAGGGTGCCACCAAGGGAAGGATTCGCGATGGGCGATTGCCCCACGAGAACCACCAGTTCCGGCGTGGTTGTTGTCCTTCCCAGCGGACGGCTCAATATGACTGCCGCCCCCGAGTTGCGCGAGCAACTGCATAGCCTGGTCAAGAGCGGACACACCCGTCTGGTGGTCGACCTGACCGGGGTGGACGCCATCGATTCCTCGGGTCTCGGGGCGCTTATCTCCGGTCTCAAAGTGGCTCGCCAGACCGGTGGTGACCTGCGGATTGCCGCACCCTCCGAACAGGTGACGGCGGTGTTCGAACTCACCAACCTCAACCGCGTCCTGAAGTCCTACGCATCAGCGGACAGAGCTTTCGATGAGCCGGCCTGAGTGGTCGCTGGAAACCCAGGCCGGACCGCACGCACTCGAACAAATCCATCGTGCGCTCGATGGCCTGTGGTCGGACCATGAAGAGATCCCGGACGCCATCCGCATGCAACTGGGAATAGCCGTTGCTGAGATCGGCGCCAACATCGTCGAGCACGCCGGACAGGGTCGGCCGGTGCGCGTCAGGATGAAAATGGATTGTCTTGATAACCAGGTCCAGATCGAGTTCATCGACGAGGGGCAACCCGCCGATGTCGATCTTGACGCATTGCGGATGCCCGACGAGATGGCTGAACGTGGTCGCGGTCTGGCATTGGCGCGGTCGGTTCTGAGCCGGTTGACCTACCGCCGCACGGATGGGGCGAACCACTGGACGTTGGTGAGTGAGCGCTTCGCCTGAAGTGTTGTCCTGGCCCGTCAGGGACTGGAAAACCTCCCGGCACGCGCGACGGTCACGGCATCCGCGCGGGATCCCACACCAAGCTTTGTCAGCAGGCTGTGCACGTGGTTCTTGACCGTGTGCACCGTCAGCGACAGCCGGGACGCGATCTGTTGATTACTCAGACCCTGTTCGATCAGGGTCAGAACTTCCTGCTCCCGAGTCGTCAACGAGTCGGTGCCGAGATCCGGATTAGCTTGAGCGGCAAACGCATACACCCGGCGGAGCAGGATCGCAGACACCTCGGCGGAGCATTGGGCCTGGCCGTGACCGGCGTTTCGCACCAGGGTCAGCAGGTGGTCGAATGACTCGGATCGCAGGTGCAATCCGGCCACGCCGGTCTCCGCGCAGGCCACAATCTCCGACTCCCGGTCCGCATCAAGACCGAAAACGATGACTTTCACGTCCGGATCGACGTCCAGGCTCACCTGAAGCAGGGTTGCGCTGTCCCGGGTGTCGATGTTCAGCAGGACCACACCCGGGATACCGCTGTCGGTCTGGGCGAACAATGACGGCAGATCCCACGCGCAGCCGACGTCGACAGCGTGGGCAACGAGTTGAGCCGCAAGGCATTCCTGATTGAGACCACCGTCGTCAACGATGATTGCCCGTACGGGCGATTGGGTCGCCGCGCCTGCCGAACCTTCAATCACGCCGACTCGCCCCCTCGCCTGACAGTGCAAACCTTAGCTGAGCACCGCTGAACCGGTGGTCCGGTGCCTACGGATCCGGATCCCAATGAGAGCCGGAAAGCGGGTAACCTCACCGTCGTGGCTGCTGAATTCCAAGGCAAAATCGCACTCGACATCCGTGACTCCGAACCGGACTGGGGACCCTATGAGGCCCCGGCCGCGCCGGCCGACGCACCCAATGTGCTCTACGTCGTCTGGGACGACGTCGGCATCGCCACCTGGGACTGCTTCGGCGGCCTGGTCGACATGCCCGCGATGACCCGGATCGCCGAGCGAGGTGTGCGGCTGACGCAGTTCCACACCACTGCGCTGTGCTCGCCGACCCGGGCCGCACTGCTCACCGGGCGCAACGCCACATCCGTGGGCATGGCCGTCATCGAGGAGTTCACCGAAGGCTTTCCCGGTATTAACGGCCGCATCCCCGATGACACCGCGCTGATCTCCGAAGTCCTCGCCGAGCGTGGATACAACACCTACTGCCTCGGCAAGTGGCACCTGACCCCACTGGAGGAGTCCAGCCTGGCCGCCACCAAGCGGCACTGGCCGCTGTCAAGGGGCTTTGAGAGGTTCTACGGATTCCTCGGCGGCGAGACCGACCAGTGGTACCCCGAACTGGTCTACGACAACCACCCCATCGAGGCGCCTGCGACACCCGAACAGGGCTACCACCTGTCGAAGGATCTCGCCGATAAGACCATCGAGTTCATCCGCGACGCCAAGGTGATCGCACCGGACAAACCGTGGTTCTCCTACGTCTGCCCCGGCGCAGGCCACGCGCCGCACCACGTATTCAAAGAGTGGTCCGACAAGTACGCGGGCCGCTTCGATATGGGCTACGAGCGCTACCGCGAAATCGTGCTGGCGAATCAGAAGAAACTCGGCGTCGTGCCAGCCGACACCGAACTGTCTGCAATCAATCCCTACACGGATGTCAAGGGCCCCAACGGAGAACCGTGGCCGGCCCAGGACACCGTGCGGCCCTGGGACGGGTTGTCCGACGAGGAGAAGAGGCTCTTCGCCCGGATGGCGGAGGTGTTCGCCGGGTTCCTGTCCTACACCGATGCCCAGATCGGCCGGATCCTTGATTATCTGGAGTCCTCCGGGCAGTTGGACAACACCATCATCGTGGTGATCTCCGATAACGGTGCCAGCGGCGAAGGAGGACCCAACGGCTCGGTCAACGAGGTCAAGTTCTTCAACGGTCTCATTGACACCGTCGAGGACAGCATGCAGTTCTACGACGAGTTGGGCGGTCCGCAGACCTACAACCATTACCCGATCGGCTGGGCGATGGCATTCAATACGCCCTACAAGCTCTACAAGCGCTACGCCTCCCACGAGGGCGGAATCGCCGACACCGCGATCATCTCCTGGCCCAAGGGAATTCGCGCGCACGGCGAATTCCGGGACAACTACGTCAACGTCGCCGATATCACTCCGACCGTGTACGACCTGCTGGGCATCACACCACCGGAGACGGTGAAGGCGGTCCCGCAGAAACCACTCGAGGGAGTGAGTTTCAAAGCGGCACTGGATAATCCGAAAGCCAAGACCGGTAAGGAAACTCAGTTCTACACCATGCTGGGAACGCGGGGTGTCTGGCACAACGGCTGGTTCGCCAACACCGTGCACGCCGCCACACCCTCGGGGTGGGGGCACTTCGACAAAGACCGCTGGGAGCTGTTCCATATCGAGGCCGACCGCAGCCAGTGCCATGATCTGGCCGCCGAGCATCCGGAAAAGCTCGAGGAAATGAAGAAGCTCTGGTTCGCCGAGGCCGACAAGTACAACGGCCTCCCGCTGGCTGACTTCAGCATCATGGAGGTCCTCGGTCGGCAGCGGCCCTCGCTTGCCGGTGATCGCTCCAGCTACACCTACTACCCGCACACCGCACCCGTTCCACTGGGCGCATGCGTGAACATCGCGGGCCGCTCGTTCTCGGTGCTGGCCGAGGTGACGGTGGACAGCGCAGCTGTGGAAGGTGTGCTGCTCAAACAGGGCGCCGGGCACGGTGGCTACACGCTGTTCGTCGCCGACGGCCGACTGCACTTCGTCTACAACTTCTTCGGTGAGTTGGAGCAGAAAGTGTCCTCGCCGGAACCGGTACCGATGGGCACGCACATCCTGGGCGTCGGGTACGCCCGAACTGGTGTCGTGGAGGGCAGTTTCGTTCCGCAGGGCGACGCGACGCTATATGTCGACGGCACAGCGGTGGCCACCCTGTCCGGCGTGAAAGCGCATCCCTTCATCTTCGGCATAGCCGGTGGCGGGGTCAGCGTCGGCCGCAATCTGGGCCAGCCGGTTTCGCAGTCCTATCAGGCGCCGTTTGGGTTCACCGGCGGCACCATCACGAAGGTCGTGGTCGATGTGTCGGGCGCGCCCTATGCCGACGCTGAAAAGCAGATGGCTATCGCATTCGCCAAAGACTGACCGTGCTGACTGACCTGGTCGAGGTGCCCGGCGGCACGTTCCAGATGGGTTCGACGAGTTTCTATCCCGAGGAAGCGCCGATCCATTCCGTGACGGTGGCACCCTTCGCTATCGAACGCCATCCGGTCACCAACGCCGCATTCGCGGAGTTCGTCGACGCCACCGGTTACGTCACCGTCGCCGAGAAGGTGTTGGATCCGGCGTTGTACCCCGGTGTGGCACAGGAAGATCTGCTGCCCGGGGCGCTGGTGTTCCGGCCCACCGCAGGGCCGGTGAACCTCTCCGACTGGCGGCAGTGGTGGGACTGGGCACCGGGTGCGCATTGGCGACGTCCCTTCGGCGAAGGCAGCGATATCAGTGGCAAGGAGAACCATCCCGTCGTGCAGATCGCCTACCCGGACGCCGGTGCCTACGCCGCCTGGGCCGGCCGGCGGTTGCCCACCGAGGCGCAGTGGGAGTACGCCGCCGGGGCTGGCGCCGCCACCACGTATGCCTGGGGTGACGAACCCACCGTCGATGGCAACCTGATGGCCAACACCTGGCAGGGCCGTTTCCCGTACCGCAACGACGGTGCCCAGGGTGTTGGCACCACGCGGTGGGTCGGCACCTCGCCGGTGGGAACCTTTCCGCCCAGTGGTTTCGGACTCCTCGACATGATCGGCAACGTGTGGGAGTGGACAACCACGCCGTACTCCGCGCGGGGCCACGCTCTCGACCGGCCGGCAAACTCCTGCTGCCCGCCCCCAGCCGATCCCGACCCGAGTGTTATTCAGTGCCTCAAAGGTGGTTCTCACCTGTGCGCGCCGGATTACTGCCTGCGCTACCGCCCGGCTGCGCGGTCCCCGCAGTCCCAGGACTCCTCGACCACCCACATCGGCTTCCGCTGCGTCGCCGACCTGTGCTAACGGCACCCCGCTATCCCCGCGAGCAGACGCAAACTCGCACAAATTGGGCCGTCTGAGTGCGAGTTTGCGTCTGCTCGCCGGTGGGTGCGGCTCGAAAACAGGACGGATTTGGCCCGACGGTGCCTGTCACCTAGTATTGGGGGGTTGCCTCGGGCAGACCTCGGCCAGCTTTTCACTGTTGGCCCTGCGTGCCCTGGGGTCACGAAGACCATGCATGACGGGCTTTCTTTTGCCTGCCCTGTCGTGCACTACGCAAGGGAGATCTGGTGATTCAGCAGGAATCGCGGCTCAAGGTCGCCGACAACACCGGTGCCAAGGAGATTTTGTGCATCCGTGTGCTCGGTGGTTCGTCGCGGCGCTACGCCGGTATCGGCGACATCATCGTGGCGACCGTGAAAGACGCGATCCCCGGCGGCAACGTCAAGCGTGGTGACGTGGTCAAGGCCGTGGTGGTGCGCACCGTCAAGGAGCGTCGCCGCGCCGACGGCAGCTACATCAAGTTCGACGAGAACGCGGCCGTGATCATCAAGGCCGACAACGATCCGCGCGGAACCCGCATCTTCGGCCCGGTCGGCCGCGAGTTGCGCGAGAAGAAATTTATGAAGATCGTCTCGCTGGCCCCGGAGGTGCTGTAGATGAAGGTCCACAAGGGCGACACCGTGCTGGTGATCGCCGGAAAGGACAAGGGCGCGAAAGGCAAGGTGCTCCAGTCGTTTCCGGAACGTCAACGGGTGCTGGTCGAGGGCGTCAACCGGATCAAGAAGCACACCGCCGACTCGGCGAACGAGCGCGGTGCCTCCTCGGGCGGGATCGTCACTCAGGAGGCGCCGATTCACGTCTCCAACGTGATGGTCGTCGACTCCGACGGCAAGCCGACTCGCATCGGTTACCGCGAGGACGCCGAATCCGGCAAGCGGGTCCGAATCTCCAAGCGCAATGGCAAGGACATCAAGGCATGACCACCGCAGAGCAGGTAAAGACCCAGCCGCGCCTGAAGGCTCGCTACCGCAGCGAGATTCGCGACGGGCTGCACAAAGAGTTCAACTACGCCAACGTGATGCAGATCCCGGGCGTGGTGAAGGTGGTCGTCAACATGGGCGTCGGTGACGCCGCCCGCGACGCCAAGCTGATCAACGGCGCTGTCAACGACCTGGCCCTGATCACCGGTCAGAAGCCGGAGATCCGTAAGGCCACCAAGTCGATCGCGCAGTTCAAGTTGCGCGAGGGCATGCCGATCGGTGCGCGGGTGACCCTGCGCGGCGACCGGATGTGGGAGTTCCTGGACCGCCTGGTGTCGATCGCCCTGCCACGTATCCGCGACTTCCGCGGCCTGAGCGCCAAGCAGTTCGACGGCCACGGCAACTACACGTTCGGCCTTGCCGAGCAGTCGGTGTTCCACGAGATCGATGTGGACAGCATCGACCGTCCCCGAGGTATGGACATCACCGTCGTCACCTCGGCGACCAATGACGATGAAGGGCGAGCGCTGTTGCGTGCCCTTGGCTTCCCGTTCAAGGAGAACTGAGCAGATGGCAAAGAAGGCATTGGTCAACAAGGCCAATAAGAAGCCGAAGTTCGCCGTGCGGGGTTACACCCGCTGCAACAAGTGCGGCCGGCCGCACGCGGTGTACCGCAAGTTCGGGCTGTGCCGTATCTGCCTGCGCGAGATGGCGCACGCGGGTGAGCTGCCCGGTGTGCAGAAGTCCAGCTGGTAGAAGAGGAGCGACGCCAGATGACTGCGATGACGACGATGCAGAGCGCAGCGATGAAGAGGAGCAGCGCCAAATGACCATGACTGACCCGATCGCGGATTTCTTGACGCGACTGCGCAACGCCAACTCGGCGTTCCACGATGAAGTGACCCTGCCGCACTCGAAGATCAAGGCGAATATCGCCGAGATCCTCAAGCGCGAGGGCTACATCAGTGATTTCCACACCGAGGATGCTCGGGTCGGCAAGGCACTGGTGGTCAAGCTCAAATACGGCCCCAACCGGGAGCGCAGCCTTGCCGGTTTGCGCCGGGTGTCCAAGCCCGGACTGCGGGTCTACGCCAAGTCCACCAGTCTGCCGCGGGTACTCGGTGGCCT
>Ga0136644_10002516_pt1 | contig 13994 bp, 17 predicted proteins | sample C_130820_EF_Meta_FD_94780 | JGI IMG/M metagenome (GOLD analysis project Ga0136644, IMG submission 94780) | Freshwater microbial communities from Lake Croche, Canada to study carbon cycling - C_130820_EF_MetaG (v2) (version 2) | ecosystem: Environmental > Aquatic > Freshwater > Lake | place... | reverse complement strand
TCCGGGTATAAATAGTCGAAGTGTATACGTCGGTGGATCTATTGTTGGTGTTACAGATACGAATAAATTTGTTCCTACCGTCACTGGTCTGTATCAAATAAATATATGTTTAATTTATTCTGGAAACGGGTATTACGCGTTTGTACCTCTGTCAAATACACGTACCATCATCTTTACTAACCAACCTGCAACGTCCATGTCAGCGATTCTTACAGGGGGTGTAAGCTATCAGATACGAGGAGCATTTACTGGTATTATTACAGCATATGATAACTCATCTATTTCATTCACTCTGATCTCAACAAATGTGACTGCAGTTGATTAAAGTTTTCCTACAATTTTGTAGATGGATAATGTAGATACTCCTGAAACATCGGATACAGGTTTCATAGATGCCTTTGTTTTCATTCCAAGAACAAAGGCAACCACTCCTGCAACAATTGTTTTTGGCGTGTGTTCAAATTCATCTTCAGACTTCATTGAAATTTGGTACAACAAGTCCATAATTTTTTCACGATGTTCATCTCGTATTTCGAGGGATGCACAAATACGTTCTGCAATTCCTAGTTCCGTTTGAAGCACAGTATTGTCTGTTGGAGAAAAGAACGTAATTGCTTTACAGAGTGAACGTATATTCACAGACATCATTTTTGAAATTTCTTCGTGAGATCGAGGAACTCCATTGTTTCTACATGCAACAAAGATAGCTGCACTCATTAACGATCGTCGGGATTCTCCACGTACTTTTTGTGCATCTTCAAGTTGTTTATACATTGCACATGCGTCCATCATAATTGATTTGGGGAGTCCTGCATGTGTACACGACAACTGAATGGCATCAAATATAGACATCCATGATCGCTGTGAATTTGAAGATAATGACCATGACGATAATCGTTGCAGTGATTTCATGGATGCAGTTTGAACACCTTTGTACGACATCATAGATCCATACGATGACTCTGGTAATAATTCAGATGTTACAAATCCAGTACGACACTGCTCATCACCTTTTCCATCTTCATAATGTCTCCATTCTGCTCCTTCATCGATGACTCGATTCATTATTGTTCCGCATTTATTGCACACATGTTCTCCATCATCAATTACCAATATATGTTGACAATCCATTGGTGCATTCTCTCTTCATTTTATTGTAGTCCGTTTTTGCGCGGGTGTGTATATGTTAAACTAAAGTCAAGAATAGATCCATATGCTGGAAATATGTGTCCAAATGTGGGTCCAAAATAGGTTGTGAACAAGTATACGAGTTTATTCGAAAATGACTGATCAAGGAACAAGTAGAGTCCAAACAAGTAAAACACAGATGAAATATTGTTATCTACAAGTAAATCAAGTTGTTTGCGTACAGGAAATATAGGTGGCGCTAGCTCGATAAAGTACGAGGCCCAAAATGACACAATTGCCAGAATTCCAATTTCTACTGTCACATCCAATATTTGATAGGGTAGTGATTTCGAGATCCAATTCTCATCATATTCATCGAAAAGATGATAAAGAACATAGGATACGAATGCTCCAAGAAGTACATAAAAAATAGATAGAAGAATTGAATTTCCTGTGATACTCAATTTTTCCTGCCAGTTCATGCGTATCATTTATTATTCACTAGGATCTTTTGCAGTGAAAGACATCATAGATGGATCATAGACTTGTGGGCGATAATTTGTAGCCAGCATTGGTCGACCAATATCTTTTGTTTTGACTGGTTTTACCCATGAAATTAAAAGATACTTTTGATCGACAATCCACACCCAGTATCCTGCAGCCGTATACTCTTTCACTAAAAACTCCATTGCTTCCGATACAGAGAAGAGCGGGTATCCAAATACATACGTTGGAACTTCATACACAATATAGGGAGCATTCGCTTGATGAACTGCTTGTTGACGTATTTTTGCCTGTATTTGTGCCATCACTGGACTCATTGCAGCCATACGATTCAATCGTCGTTCTTCTTGCTGATTCCAAACTTCACGAGCTTTCAGCATACTCATTTATTATGATATAAGAATGTCTCTTCCATTTCGTAAACTTGCACTGGGTGGAGGAGGCATGAAAGGTATTTTGCATATAGGAGCTCTTCAAGAATTATCCAAGTATCAAGACTTGTCGTTTCCGGATGGTATTTACGGATGCTCGATTGGAGCGATTGTTGCAACACATATTGCGTTTCAGATACCCGTGAATCATTGTGTTCCTGCTCTTCAAAAACATCTTCGATTCGAGAATATCATTCAGAAACTTACATTTCAAATACTCAAGGATTGTTTGACTAGCAAAGGATTATTCACTATGGACGCATTTGAATCCACTGTTCTTGCGTATTTTTCAGATATGGGTATCGATATCTCCAACAAAACGATTGGAGATGCTCCACAACCTTTATTCATTGTGGCATCCAATCTTACAAAAGGTGTTCCAACAGTGTTTACGAAAGATGTACGTATTTTGGATGCTCTCAAATGTTCATGCTGCATACCCGGTATATTCACTCCACAAGAACTGTACGGACAACATTATGTCGATGGAATCGTTGCGTGTCCGTGCATATCGATTCTTCAGCCGGACGCACTTATTCTTTCTTTACGAGGCAGAGATCATGTGAGAAAAGACATAGACAACTTATCACCAATTGATTTTGTAACGTACTTGCACGACATTTCAATTCGAAATTCTGTGGATAAGATTCCAAAAGAATATATTGTTCACTTATCCTATCCGAATCTACATTCACATTCCGATCTCGATGATTTCAACGCAGAATCTATTCTTGAATATTCTGCTGCATTAATGAGAGGATTTCTCGTCTCCAAGAGCTTGTTTCAGGAACGAACGGAAATTGGTGACAGTCGGGGGACCAACCATCTCGTATAATTTATCTTTGGTTTGAAGTTTGAAGGTTGGGTATGCGCGAATAGCATACAATGCAGTTTTTCCTTTGTCTACATCTCCATTCACATCTTGAAACGATACAGTTTTTCCGCCATACTGTAAATTCTCATTCTTTACAACTTGTTTCAAGGATGCCCACGCTGCTTTTGCAGTCTTACAATGAGGACACCATGGAACATAGAAAAACATACATGTTGATTGATGGTCTTCTAATCCTGTGTCAATTGGACGAACTTGTTCTACCAATCGTGCTCCCGGTGGAATTCCTGTCCAAATATAGTATCCAACAATGAAAAAGCTCACAACAATACATGCAACAATTGCTTCAACGAGCATCTTTACGAAACGAAGGATATAAAATTCGAGCTTCTTTTCGTTGAGTCTCAAAAAACTGTAGATAACTTTGTGCAGGCGTTAGACTCGGAGTTCGGATTTGGGCCCATGCAATTTGGGAGGTTTGGCGTTCTGGTTCGTAAGGTTTGGGGGAGATGCGGTACCATTTGCCTTTGTACCGAAGCAACTCCATATACATCGAAACACTCCGCCTTGTTGTAAACGATTCCACTCATCCATTGTATACGTATTTCCCATCGATAAGTTACATCGTGCACAAATAGGAACCAAATTTTCAATGGTTGTAGATCCCCCTTTCGATTCTGGAATATTGTGTCCTGCGTGGAAATCAAATACACTCATTGTATTTCTGCACCATACAGTACTACATTTCGTCTCAAACACTTTGCCTTTGGATTGAATCCAAACCTGTTCACGTAATGCTTTTGGAATATTTTTCTTCTCCATACAGTGTTATGCAAAATGGATTTAAATTCTTTCAATTCTATATTGAAAGGACAAATGAAGAACATTCTGAATATCATTACCGACGCTCAGAATGAACTGTATCCAAACAAGGAAATAATATTTGAAGTAAAACACCCAAGACATGATCAGTGGTTTATCTACATGGACTTCGTATCTCATTCCGAGAGGAATCGAGCAAAGATCGAATTTATGGTGTATGATGACTCGGAGTGTGCAGGGTCTGTTCTGCGTTTTGGAAATGTTCCACGCACGATGATGACACGCGTTATGGATTATGTGATTTCAAAACTTTAAACAGGAGGGATGCCTCCTGGGAATCCAACGAGACTTGCACCGATACCGAAGCCTGCGCCTGTTCGTGCAGATGAACCTACAGAGGGGGCATAGGTGTCCAGAATTGCAAACGTAGCAAGGGCTACGAGACCGATCATGCCGATTTGAGACAATGGCGGGGATGCACCTTTAAAGAATTTTGGAATCCAGAATGCAGCGACAGCCACAACGAGACCCTCCAACGAATACTTCACAAGACGGCTGATCATTTCTCCAAAGTCAACATTCATGAGACCACCTGCTGTTTTTGACTGCTTGTGCATTTTATACAAGAAAGTAGATAATTATTCTCTATGAAACATATTCGATATTCTCTCACAGTGGACAGAGATGTCGATACAAGGTACTCTTTAGGTACATCCGACTTCAGGCAGCAAGTTCATACGTTACTGAACGACCCCCATGGTTGGACCAAGTTTGGTTACCGTTTTTCTCTAGGATCCAAACCGAACGTTCGCATTCGGCTCTCGTCTCCTGCAACAATTCAAGCGATATGCGGGGACGGTTCGTTATCATGTGCTGAATTAGATGGACGAAATATGTATTTGAATGCAGACCGTTGGATGCACGGATCGCCGGCATCCAAACTACCTCTTAAAAAATACAGACAATATATGGTGTCTCATGAAATTGGCCATATTTTAGGGTATGATCATACAGGGTGCCCATGTGCAGGGTGTTTGGCTCCAATCATGATGCAACAAACGAAAGGAATTGGAAAATGTAGACCAAATACTTCCGTCGAGTAGATCTTACATAATTCGATCAAATAAATCTGGCGACCCTTGCAAGAAATCGATACCGTACATATCTCCTACAGAATGTTGATAAAATGACGGGTAATACATTAGAACTTCTTTGAGTCCTAGTTCGGCTTTCGTATTGAATTCCAAAATAAATGGTTTGTGCGTTCCTTCTTGAAACATGATATCGGCTCCAAATACTTGAAATCCGTTCTGAGCACGCCAATCCGGTTTATATCGGTGTTCTTCCGTCAACAATGTCTGCATTATTTTTACGACTTTCCGGTAGCCTGTACGCACATCTCCATCATCCCATCCATCCGGTTTATCCTGTGGAAAATGAAACAAGTGACCGTGTTTCATATGTGTATCGTGAATTTCTTTATTTTTATAATCAGAATTCTGGTATGGTTTAATTGCTTGGACTAAAAACCATGTATTTGCAAGCCACGCACTTCGAATCCCTTTTTGAGAACAATTAATCAATAAGTAGACACGTAAGTGAAACTTGTGTTTTCGAAATGTGCAAGGTTGAATATAGGATTGTAACACCCACTCTTTATATTCTGTATTTTGAGCGATCCATTCTTCCACTTCTTTCTTGTTATGTACAAGACTGATTCCCATACCGCGATACCCCTCCGTTGGTTTTAGGATCTTTAATGAACGAAACGATGGAATTGTGTCGGTAATTGTTACAGATGGTGGAACCCATGAATAATTTGAGAACCGTTCGTACAATCTTGATTTTACAGTCAATATATATTTGGATGGTCCTGTAAGAACATTTAGAAGTTTCACATTCGGATTTGTTTTTAGTGGAACAATTGGAATCGCCATAAGCAGTTCAATATCTGCATCCCCTTTCACTTGTTTCCATGAAGAAGGAACGCGACTTCGAAAGAGTGCTTGAATCTCGTCATCAATTTCTTTTGTGTGCGCATTGAATCTGTACGTCACCATTATTTTTACCTGCTTAAAAAATAATGCTGTGCACACGTTCTTGGAGTGATGTCGCAATAGGTATGGTAGTGATTCTATTTATTTGTTTTGGATTTGGATGGACGTTCTTTGGTGTCGTTCGAAATTTAAATGGAATTGCGGATGACCAGTATTTTAGTAGCGATCATCTTGTGTTGGGAGGGAGTATATGTGCAATCCCTGCACTTCTTGGATCACTATATTTCCTATCTCAATCACAGAATACGTTTTTGATTGGTCCCATTGGACTCGTGATGATTATGACTTTATTTATTTCTCTCTACTTGAGCGTGTTTGATAAGATGGGTGTAACATCTCAATGGACAGTTATAATCTTACTTATTTTGGAAGTGTGTTTAGAGTTCTTGTGTATCTTGCTAGGATTTGGAGTATGTAAAGTTCAAGATATGCCCACCGCTGTGTCTCAGATTGCATCTACCATTTTAGGAGGACGCCGACGTAAGTAAGTAAATGATAGATGGATTCTTTGTATCGGATGGCATTGTTCAATGGTGGGAACCTATTCGCAAGCTCGACGCGTATAGATGGGTATTCTTTATACCGGATTCGCTAAGTATAGTGTTTACGTTCAAATAAGACTTTCACAAAACACACTATACTACAACAAATGTCACGCGAAGAGATGCCGGCCAAGGATGAAATGGGAGATGTTATTGATTACCTCGAGGAAGATCCTGAAATTCCTACGCAGAGGTACGCAATCATTTCATTTTTGTCTCCTGAAAAAGTTATTCAGCAGAAAGAGAAGTTTTACGTTCGGAAATTCATTGAGTGGCTTGAGTATGATTGGAAAGTGAAGGGAATGGAGCATCTGATGGCATTCATTTCGAAAAAGTACTCGATCAAAGTCGATGATCTTATGAATGATATGCAGGAGTTCACGAAAGTCCACAATGAAGACATTCGGAAGACGGATGTTCAGGAATCATGGGAGGTATTTCTTCTGAAAAACGAGAAGGAACTGGAGAATCTATTTTCGGAAACTGTTGGATTTCGTACGAATGTACGTGGTGTCAAGGTTCGTCGTGTGTTTGCCAATCTCGAGGAGTGCCAGAATTATACGAAAGTTATGCAGCGAAAGTATCCCCGCGACAATCTCTATATTGGCAAAGTCGGATGTTGGCTGCCATGGGATCCCTCCGAGCATCTTCTTCCTGAAGTCGAGTATGCCGAGAAAGAACTCAATGAACTTATGCGCAAGTACAAAGAGAACGAAGCAAACCGTGATATGTTCTTCGAGGAAGAGAAGAGACAGAAGCTGGAGGCACAGAAAAAGGAGAATGCAGAGAGACGGAAACATCAACAAGTCCTCGAGAATCCACCGGTTCATCCGTCCGAGGGAGCAATTCGGGATTTGTAATCTTTTGAATGAGTAATACAATGGGTATATGGCAAAGTAAAGTTAGGTTGGGAGACACAGTAGAATTTACAGATCTCCCAAGCTACATCCCTGACGACATGAAAAGTATGTACATTCTGACCGAACACATTGATGTCTTTAAGTTTCTAGGATTTGAAACATTGAATGTGACATTCAAAGAATTTAAGGTTCGTGTCAAAGAACGAATCCTTGCAATTGATAAATTAAAGAATTCAAAAGTAGGTGGTAAAGGTAAAGGAGAAGACGCAAATAAGAGAGCCGAAAATGCAAAGGCTACCTGCGGAGCTCTTCATTCAGAAGGTACTGAGGAGTATAAGAAGTGTGTTCAAGAGCAGATGAATAAACAACAACTCTCTGCTCCGTTCGAGCAATGCGATAAAGTTTTTGAATGGTTAGGTGGGTTGGTGGATTCTGAGATCACAAAGGAACAGATTGACGAGTTTGTTAGAGATACAAATAAAGAAAATAAAGAGAAAAACCCTCCCGAAAAAGATATAGGTGCTGCAGCAGTTATTGAATGTGTTGGATTTTTTAATCGAAAAAACAGCACTAAATTTGTAATTAAAGATGAAAAAGTAAGTAACGAAAAATGTAAATTAGTAAAAGAATGGGCAGAACAGAAAGCGGACAGTAATAAGAAAATTTCCAATGAGGATGTATCCAAATTTCTCAATGCTCATCCTGATTTTTCGCGTGCATTTTTAGAACGATGTTTAAAAGATAAGAAAACAAAGACATCAGAGTTGTTTACACTTGAAGGAACCTCATATATCAGTATATGTGAAGCAATTCTGAACGATGCAAAGAAAATTGCATCCGGTATTTCGGATGATACACGATACAAACGTTTGATTAAGTATCAGAAATCGCGCCCTGACAAAAAACTTTTGTTGCCAAAAAATCCAATTTCAGAAGAAGATTTAGTGGATGGATGTACTGAGTTAAGTGAAAGTGTTCCTCAACCGGCAAGTACGTACATTCAAGACAAGAAAATCTTGAAGATGTACATCATTCGTCACCCAATTCATATTCTGAACTTCCTTGGAATATCTGAACCTACAGTAGGAGGAGTAGTAAAACTAAAACGAACATTAAGAACTACACCAATAAGGAAACAAAGGAAAATAACTAAAGTTGACTTGTCTGTGAAAGATCGCAAAGGTTCTAAGGGTGGTCCTGCGGATAGTTCTTCGGGTCCTGCGGGTAGTTCTTCGGGTCTTAAGGGTTCTAAGGGTGGTCCTGCGGGTAGTTCTTCGGGTCCTGCGGGTAGTTCTTCGGGTCCTACGGGTCCTGCAGGTGTTCCTGTAATTAAATATCTGGATGCAATTCAAAAAAGACTAAAATTTTTAGTTAATAAAGACGAACTTAATAAAACAAAGTTTGGACCATCTTGTAAAAAAATGCTGGATGAAATTCGTGAAATTGTTAATAAAGGAGAAACCCAAATAAATCAAGTAAAAGACTATATTGAAAATCGTTCACAATTTCGAGAATTCAGTCCATCTGAAGTTATTGATGATACAAAATTTATAGAGTTATGTGCAACAAGCAAAGAGAAAGTAACGAACCCAACGGACACAACGGACACAACGGACACAACGGAACCAATATCATCTGCAGAAAAATTAATAGATAAATTGATTCAAGAAAAATTTAAGTGGTCTGATGAAGATATACAAAATCTAAAATCTGACAAAACTCCACACAATCATGGAACCATTGCAAAAAATACCAGAAGTGACAATGGGTTTATTACTGGCAATTTTGCAACAGAAAAAGAAAACTTTGAACAATTTGATATTTTATTTACATCTGGAGAAAACTACGATTGTTTAATTCATGCGATTCTAGGTGGAGTATCTGGATTATTTAGAGATAAATTAAATCTAGACCAAAAAAATGAATTTGCAAGTTACTTCAGAAGAGAGTGGCTTGTAGAAAAGTATACAGACAAGTATAAGGAAGATAATCCTTTAAGTGATGAGAAAAAACTTGAAAAAGTTAATAACTTAAAAAAACAAAATTCGTTCCTCGAAGACGACGATATTATTTTGATAACACAAATTTTAGAAATAAATATACTTGTATTTAGACGTGCTGAGTATGACGATGAAAAATTTCAAATTGCTAAATTTAAACATAATCTTGATAATACAAGTCATGAAGATTATTATTATATGATGTTCAATGTTACACAAAGACATTTTGAAACAGTGTACAATAGAAACAAAAAATCATACACTATACCTAGTGATGAAGCAGAGAGACTTTCAGCCTTGAGCGAGGGTAAGAAACTAATAACTGTAAAGTATATAAAGTTTGATAAGAGTGATAATTCCACACATTTTGATGAAAAAGAATATTACGATCGAGCTGAAAATAAAGATAAGAAGACTTTTATTCTAACAAATGGTGCGAATGAACGCGTGGATGAAAACGGTGGGGGAACTACTGCAGCAATTCAAAAAATAAACCCAGATTTATTTCCACATTTGGATAATAAAAATATCGATAAAATCGCTATTTATACTCCTGAAAGCGGAGCGCTAGAAGGAATATTTAATGAAACTTTTAATAATGCTACACAAAAAGTAGTAACTAAGGATGGTGCCACAAGACCAGCAGGTACCGTATTCTTCAATGAATCCAAAGACCCTAACCCCTCCAACGATATTTCTACAAAAGTAAAGGGTGTGTACCATATTAAAGGATTAGATTTAAATAGGTTACGTGCCGAATATCCTGAGTTTGAAACATCTCCTCTCTATAAGAGAATTGTCAAAGAGTATTATAAACAAATATTAATTAACTTTAGTACTAGAACAGAAGAGGTTATTCACTTAGCGCAAATCCCTGGAGGCTTATATGGAGGTACTCCAGTTACAGGTAACTATATGGTAGAGGCTGTTAATGAGTTTGTTAACTCTAAGGATGCAACTCGTTCATTTCAAATTAATATTGATGGGAATCAACCACCAGGAGCAGCAGAAAGAGCAGCAGCATCAGCAAAAGCAGCACAAGCATCAGCAGCAGCAGCACAAGCATCAGCAGAAGCAGCATCAGCAGAAGCAAAGAAAGCAAGGGCAGCACCAGCAGTAGCATCAGCAGCAGCATCAGCAGCAGCATCAGCAAAAGCAGAATCAGCAGCAACAGCAGCAACAGCAGCAACAACAGCAGCAGCAGAAGCAGCAGCAGCAGCAGCAGAAGCAGCAGAAGAAGCAGCAACAGCAGCAGCAGCAAGACCAGACGAAATAGAAAAAGCAGCAAACTCAGCAGAAAGAGCAGCAGCAGCAGCAGCAAGAGCAGCAGCAGCAGCAGTAAGAGCAGCAGCAGCAGCAGCAGCAGTAAGAGCAGCAGCAGCAGCACCGGCAGCAGCAGGAGCAGCAGCAGCAGCACCGGCAGCAGGAGAAGCAGCAGCAAAGTTAGAGAAATTAAAGAAACCTATGACATCAAAGAAAAAAGGTGGTAAACGGAGACAAACGCCTCGAAAACGAGTGAAACGACGACGAACAATTAAAAAGAAAAAAATCTAGTTTTTAATTTTTTTTGTATGAACACAGTCTGTCTAGTTCTTGAGAAGGTCAAATACCTTCTTGAGATCAATCGCCGGCTGTGTCTCAGTTCTCACCAAGTGAACTTTGCCTTCGTTGCACAGACGTGTGCATGCGTAATCAAGAACATCCACTCGGATATTCTCTGGAAGTAGAGAACAGTAGTCTGAGACAACGATCACCACTTGGGCATACGTATACTTCTCGTTCACAAGTCCTCCAAAGACTTCCTTGGTTGAATCCAAGTTCTCCATGACTTTAATGTAATGGTTCTCCATGATAGAGATCGTAATATATCTATCCTAGAGCATCTCAAATCCGTTTTTAATAAAAAATACGCAACATTACCGCACATACATGTCCACCAAACACTCGATAGTGAAATCTGTGAGTGTCGGTATGTAGAACTTGATAATGTTCGTGACAATGAACCGAGCATCCGTTTCGTGCTGCATCAGTCCTTGGTGTTTGTAGAAATCGACCATCTGCGCAATCTGAATCGCGCGGAAGTCGGTCTGCATTCTTCTTCGATGATGTCAAGACGTATTCGAAAAAAAAATTCGTTTTCCTACACATCGTCAAAGAAGGACCGGTCAGAGACCTTGGAGTCCACTGAGTCCTTTCGTCGCGTGACGAGTTCCTCTACTTTCACAAACTCCGGAATCACGAGCGTAGGCTTCGGTGTGTCCGGAATCGGAACAGAGAATATATTCCCCATTCGATGTGTGCGTTGAGTCCGTCCTGTCTATCGGTCTCAAATCCGTTTTTAACGGTCTGATTTCTTGACTTTCACCCATGGATCGTTCTTTTTGCGAACTTTTTCAGGAGCATAGTCATCCACTGCAAGCATTGAACTTGTGAATGGTTTGTTGTCGAGCCACAGTGAATCATCACACATTTTAAATGGAGGCGCTTCTTTTGCTTTATACCAAAATACTTGATCTTCAAGACGATTCGACTGGACACCATTGCACACAACTAGACATTCATAGTTTTCAGTGCACTGATCCATAAACTGACAAAACATAGAAAATGTTGGAAACATACTTGCAAAGTTCTCATAAATACGCTTTCGGTTCCCGATTCCTGTTTCACGCAAAATAAACACAAAATCAATATTTGTTCGCAAGTTGGGAGTCACACCTAGGGGGTACTGCATCGTAATCATTGTGACCATATCAATATGACGACCATTCATAAATACGTATCGTGTAGACTCTTCGCGAATCCATGATGAATCATACAAACAATCATCCAGAATTAAAAATGCACGTGGATCAATATTCGAATGACCTCCCGAAGACCGTTTCTCGTGCTCTCGTGCTTGCTTAATGGACAACTGTCTTCGAATTGAATTCATGACAATTTCTGGACGATACTTATCATGAATAAGCTTCGATGGAACAATATCCTGAAAGAAAGGATTTGCAACTTCTGTTCCAGAAATAACTGTTCCGACTGGAAAACAGTCATGTGTGTGTGCAAGAATATCTTTCACTAAAAATGACTTTCCAGTATCTTTTTTCCCAATCAGTACAATCATTGGAGATTTATGTGAATCAATAGAACAACGTTCTACAATCATATTCATGTCGAATTTTTTTATATTAAAATTCATCTTAGTATATATCGCGCAAAGATTTTCATTATGCTTTGACCCACTGTCTATAATATGGTGAAACGTAACGAACTAAAAAGTTCGCAGTCTCGAATGCACCTCCACAAATATGATCTGTCCGGTCTACAAACAGCATCCAAGCTTCATTGGAATATTTCAAACATTCAACCATTTTTTCCATCGATTGAAAAGCTTTTTAAAACTGAATCTCTGGAACTTGCACAAGAATATGGAATCCATTTCTTGGAAGAAGTGAAATCGATTCTCAGCCCTACACGAATCCGAACAAAACTAGGAAATGAACTAGAGATTCATCGGAAAACAACTATGCTTGTATCGCCATACAAATGGATGAGTGGATCGTATGGGTCTGCGATTGGTCTGCCAAACACGTCTGAACACGCAGAACAACTCAATTCAAAACTTCAAAGTTCAAACAATGCAGGATATGTTGGAGCCATTGTGTCTGCCGCATTGTCTGAGTCAGGATGTATACATTTTCCAAAAGTGTATGGAGTCTTTACTGGATTTGCAGCATCCCATGATATAAATATTTCGGATGACTATGGAAGCCTTTCCGAAAAACATTGGTTCTCCAAAAATATTGGGACACTCTTTGATATTCACTTGTCGGAAACCATATCCGATTCCTCTGGGTTCCGACATACTCGTTCTGCAAGGGATACGCTGGCAATTGGAGACGATACTCCTTTAGGAACGATTGATGAACTGGATACAATCGTGTGCAACGATACAATGGCAACCATTCATCCTATTTTCCAGCAACATGCCGTCGGCATGCATGATTCCGATTCCGAGTCTGTATCCACAGAAGAAATCTTTGATATTGAGTCTTGTGCATGTGAAGATGTGGAGGATGAAGACGAGGATGACGAAGGAGAACCTTTTGCGTGGGCTGTGTTTAAGAACGTACCGGTTCAAACAACATTGATGGAACGATGTGTGGGAACACTGTATGAACTATGTATGCTTCACTCAGAGCCTGAAAAACATATGGCTTGGATTGCACAGGTAATGTTTGCTCTTGCATTTGCTCAGAGAACATTTAGTTTCACGCACAATGACCTGCATGCCAACAATATCATGTACGTTCCATACAATAAAGAATTTTTGTACTATAATTGCAATTCTCAATTCTATAAAGTACCGACGTATGGATTCTTGATTAAAATTATTGATTTCGAACGAGGAATTGCGTCGATTCGTTTGAATGGAATGCGTGAACCAAAAGTATTTATGAGTGATCACTATCATGTCGATGAAGAAGCAAGTGGAATGTTTAATTATGGAGAGTTTTACAATCCCAAATATACAGAAATTAAACCGAATCCATCGTGCGATCTAGTTCGTCTTGCGACATCCATGTACTGGGATTTTGATCCTGAATCTCCTGTTTCCAAACTGTTTGAGAAATGGATGGTTGGCGAAAAAGGAAACGTACTCTTTGGAAAAAAGAACCCAAAACATGATCGTTACCATGGATTTGATTTATATAAAGCAATTGTGCGATACTGCAAACATGCAGTCCCACGACAAGAAATCAGTGCCCTACACCAGTATAAAGTGAATACTGTAGAAGGACCTGTATTAGTTATTGATTAAAACGT
>Ga0136644_10002510_pt1 | contig 14015 bp, 7 predicted proteins | sample C_130820_EF_Meta_FD_94780 | JGI IMG/M metagenome (GOLD analysis project Ga0136644, IMG submission 94780) | Freshwater microbial communities from Lake Croche, Canada to study carbon cycling - C_130820_EF_MetaG (v2) (version 2) | ecosystem: Environmental > Aquatic > Freshwater > Lake | place: Lake... | reverse complement strand
GAAACCGGGTCGGCTGCGCACGTGGGCTCGGTGTGGCGATCCTCCGTGGGGGAGGGCTCCGCGCCGACGTCCCGAGCCAGCTCGGGAATCCAGGCGATGACCTGCGTTCGCACTCGCCCCCCCTCCGCGGCCCCGGGGACCGTGGCCGTCGGCCGCGATCCATTGCCGCATGAACTCGTTCCGCGGATGTTTCGTCGCCGGCGGTCGGGCCGCTTGAACCGGCCCCGCGCCAGCCGTTCGTGTCGACCCGACGCGGCAATTCGACCGCCCGTCTCGGCCTCCGATCCGGCACAGCATGCCCTGCTGACGCATTCGCCTATCATTCCCTGCCGAAGTAGGATGGAGCTTTCCTCTGATCGCGGCGTGCGACGGCCTCCGATATCCCTGATCGGCAGCCCGCACGGCCGCCCGGCCTTGCCCAGGTTTCGCCGGTTTCCCCCCACTTTCGCGGATGTTTTTGCACCGATGACGCGCCTCCCAGCCTCCCGCTCCGACGCCCTTCACACCCTGCTGAACGACCGCATCGCCATCCTCGACGGGGCCATGGGCACGATGGTGCACGCCCTCGGGCTCGATGAGCAGGGCTTCCGAGGCACCCCCTTCCGGGAGCATCCGCGCGACCTGAAAAACTGCATCGACGTGCTGGTGCTGTCGCAGGGACCGGCGATCCAGGGCATTCACGCGGCCTACCTCGAGGCCGGTGCCGACATCGTCGAGACCAACACGTTCGGCGCGACCTCCATCGCGCTGGCCGACTTCGGGCTCGCCGACCGGGCCCGCGAGCTCAACCTGGCGGCGGCCCGGCTGGCCCGCACCGCGGCCGACGAGGCCACCGCCCGCACCCCGGATCGCCCGCGGTTCGTCGCCGGCTCGATCGGGCCCACCAACAAGCAACTCTCGATCGCCGGCAACGTCGCCGACCCTGGACACCGCGACGTCACCTTCGACCAGATGGTGGCCACCTACCGCGAGCAGATCGAGGCCTTGATCGAGGGGGGCGTCGACCTCCTCCTCGCGGAGACGGCCTTCGACACGCTCGTGCTCAAGGCCTGCCTGCACGCGATCGAACAGGTGTTCATCGACTCCGGAACACGGCTGCCGGTGATGGCGTCGTTCACCGTCTTCGAGGGAGGCCGCACGCTCTCCGCGCAGACGGTCGAGGCCTGCTGGACGAGCCTGTCCCACGTCGACCTGATGAGCGTCGGGATCAACTGCGCGCTCGGCGCCGAGAAACTGCGGACCCATGTCGCCGACCTGTCGCGCATCACGCCGCGCATGGTCAGCTGCTACCCGAATGCCGGGCTGCCCAACGCCCTCGGGGGCTTCGACGAGACGCCCGAGTCGATGGCCAAGCTGCTCGGGGAGTTCGCCCGCGAGGGCTGGCTCAACATCGTCGGGGGCTGCTGCGGCACCACGCCCGCCCACATCCGGGCGATCGCCGCCGCCGTCGGGCAGCATCCGCCGCGGAAGCCGGCGGCGCCGCCGCGACGCTCCCGCTATTCCGGCCTCGAGATGCTGGAAATCCGCCCGGAGACGAGCTTCACCATCGTCGGCGAGCGGACCAACGTCACCGGCTCCCGCGCCTTCGCCAGGCTCATCAAGGAGGAGCGGTACGAAGAGGCCCTCAGCGTCGCCCGGCAGCAGGTCGAGAACGGCGCCAACATCATCGACGTGAATGTCGACGAGGGCATGCTCGACGGCCCGGCGGTGATGACGAAGTTCCTCACCCTGATGTCGAGCGAGCCCGACGTGGCGCGGGTGCCGGTGATGGTCGACAGCTCGCGGTTCGAGGTGCTCGAGGCCGGGCTGAAGTGCCTGCAGGGCAAGGGCATCGTCAATTCGATCAGCCTCAAGGAGGGGGAGGAGACGTTCCTGCGGCACGCGGCCGTCGTCCGCCGGCACGGCGCCGCGGTGGTCGTGATGGCCTTCGACGAGGAGGGGCAGGCGACCGATGTCGAACGGCGGGTGGCGATCTGCCACCGCGCCTACCGGCTGCTCACCGAGCAGGCCGGCTTCCCGCCGGAAGACATCATCTTCGACCCCAACATCCTCACGGTCGCCACCGGGATGGAGGAGCACAACCGCTACGCGCTCAACTTCATCGAGGCCACCCGCCGCATCAAGCAGGAAATGCCGCTCGTCAAGGTGTCGGGGGGCGTGAGCAACATCTCCTTCTCGTTCCGCGGCAACGACCCGGTCCGCGAGGCGATGCACTCCGCGTTCCTCTACCACGCCATCCAGGCGGGCATGGACATGGGCATCGTCAACGCGGGGCAGTTGGCCGTCTACCAGGAGATCGAGCCGAACCTGCTCGAGCGGATCGAGGACGTGCTCTTCGACCGCCGCCCCGACGCCACCGACCGGCTCATCGAGTACGCCGAGACGGTGAAGAAGCGGGACACGGGCGACATCGCCCGGGAAGCCGACGCCTGGCGGACCCTCGACGTCGAGGGGCGGCTCACGCACGCGCTCGTCAAGGGCCTCGCCGACCACGTCGAGGAGGACGTGGACGACGCCCGGCAGCACTACGCGACGAGCCTCGAGATCATCGAGGGGCCGCTGATGCGGGGCATGCAGAAGGTGGGCGACCTGTTCGGCGAGGGGAAGATGTTTCTGCCCCAGGTGGTGAAGAGCGCCCGCGTGATGAAGCGGGCGGTCAACCACCTGCTCCCCCACATGGAGGCCGAGCGGAAGGCGCAGGGCGCGGCGCAGATGAAGCGGGGCCGCGTCCTGCTCGCCACCGTCAAGGGCGACGTGCACGACATCGGCAAGAACATCGTCGGGGTGGTGCTCGGCTGCAACGGCTACGAGGTGATCGACCTCGGGGTGATGGTGCCCTGCACGAAGATCATCGACGAGGCGCGGAACCAGCAGGCCGACATCGTGGGCTTGAGCGGGCTGATCACGCCGAGTCTCGACGAGATGGTGCAGGTGGCGCAGGAGTTCCAGCACGAGGGGCTGGCGATGCCGCTGCTCATCGGCGGCGCCACCACGTCGGCCCGGCATACGGCCGTGAAGATCGCGCCGCAGTACGGCGGCGAGGTGGTGCACGTCTCCGACGCGTCCCGGGCGGCCGGCGTCGTGGAGAAGCTGCTCAACCCCGCCTCGCGGACGGCCTTCGCGGCGGCCAACCGCGAGGCGCAGAAGCGCGACGTCGAGAACTTCCGCCAGCGGCAGCAGACGAAACTCCTCCCCTACGAGACGGCCTGCGCCAGGCGTTGGACCACCGACTGGGCGACCACCCCCATCGACGTGCCGGAGTTCCTCGGCGTCCGCCGCCTCGACCCCGTGCCGCTGGCCGACCTCGTGCCCTACATCGACTGGTCGCCGTTCTTCATGTCATGGGAGCTCAAGGGCAAGCATCCGGCGATCTTTTCCGACCCGGTGGTCGGCGAGGAGGCCCGCAAGCTCCACGCCGACGCCCTGCGGCTCCTCGACGAGATCGTCAGCGACGGCGCGATCACGGCCCGAGGCGTCTACGGCTTCTTCCCGGCGAACGCGGCCGGCGACGACGTCGTCATCTTCACCGACGAGTCGCGCTCCGCGGAACTCGGCCGAGTGCACACGCTGCGGCAGCAGTGGGAGCGCCGCGGACAGGACGCGTTTCACGCGCTGGCCGACTTCGTGGCCCCGGTCGGGAGCGGCCGGCCCGACTACATCGGCATGTTCGCCTGCACCGCGGGGCACGGCTGCGACGAGCTCGCCCGGCGGTACGACCGCGAGCACGACGACTACTCCTCGATCATGGTCAAGGCGCTGGCCGACCGGCTCGCCGAGGCGTTCGCCGAGTGGCTCCACGCGAAGGTGCGCCGGGAGTGGGGCTATGGCCGTCACGAGAGCCTCTCCACCGACGACCTGATCGAGGAGCGTTATCGCGGCATCCGCCCGGCGCCCGGCTATCCGGCCTGCCCCGACCACACCGAGAAGCGGGCCATCTTCGACTGGCTCGGCGCGGGTGAGGCCGCGGGGATGACGCTCACGGAAAGCTTTGCCATGTATCCCGCCGCCAGCGTCAGCGGACTCTACTTCGCCCATCCGGAAAGCCGATACTTCGCGGTGGACAGGATCACGCGGGATCAGGTGGAGTCGTACGCGGCCCGCAAGGGAATGGCGGTCGCCGACGTCGAGAAATGGCTCGCGCCCAACCTCGGCTACGACCCGTGAGCCGCCGGGGCCCGGTGGCGGGGGCGACGCGGCCGCTCGCGGCGCAGAGGACGCTCGGACCATGCGACGACGCCTGCCGGAGCCGGAGCCCGCAACGCATCCGCCCAGCCCGCCGACCGACGCGACGCCGGCGGCGCGATCCCCGGGCCGCCGGGGGCCCCGGGTGATTCTCGACGGCGGGGCCGTGCCGCAGGCCGCGCTCGACGGGCAGAGGGCGCTCGTCCGCCGGTTCCTCGACTACGTCCGCCACGAGCGGGCGCTCGCGGACAACACCCAGCAGGCCTACCGCCGCGACCTGCGCGACTTTTCCGACTGGCTGGCCGCCCGCCCGCCTGCGTCGCTGACGGTGCGGGATCTCGGAGACTACCTGCGCTGGCTGGCCGCCCGCGGCCTCGCCCGGGCCAGCGTCGCCCGCCATGCCGCGACGCTGCGGACGTTCTACGCCTTCCTGCAGCTCGAGGGCGTCGTGCGGGAGAGCCCTGCGGAGCTGCTCACGGCCGGCCGCCGCGCCGACGTCATCCCCGGCACGCTCTCGCCGGCCCAGGTCGACCGGTTGCTCGAGCACCCGGATGCGGCCAGCCCCGCCGGGCAGCGCGACCGGGCCCTGCTCGAACTGCTCTACGCCACCGGCTGCCGCGCCTCCGAGGTGTCGGCGATGCGGCTGACCGATCTGCATCTCGAGGAGAGCTTCTGCACCTGCCGCGGCAAGGGCTCGAAGGAGCGGGTCGTGCCGCTCGGCCGCCGCGCCATCGCGGCCCTGCGAACCTGGCTCGACGGCCCCCGGCGGGCGTTCGCCTCGCGGATGGGCGGAGGGCCGTCGTGGGTCATTCTCTCGGCCCGCGGCAACCGGCTCTCCCGCATGCGGATCTGGGAGATCGTGCGGCTGCACGCCGACGCCGCCGGCATTCCGCCCGACATCGGCCCCCACACGCTGCGGCACAGCTTCGCCACGCACCTCGTCGCCGGCGGTGTCGACCTGCGGCACGTCCAGGAGATGCTCGGCCATTCGAGCATCGCCACGACGCAGCGCTACACGCACGTCGACGGCGGCCGGCTGCGGGCCGTCCACGCCCGCTTCCATCCACGACGCTGACCGGAGCGGGCCGGACGGACGGCCACCGGCCACCGGCGACCGGCCGACCCCCGCGGGCTTCACTGGGCCGGCGTTATTTGGCCGCTTTCGGCGGCGTGAACTTGATCTTCTTGATCAGTTCGACGATCTGCCCGTCCTGCACGGTGCCCGACACGGCGGTGATCGCCCGCACCACGTTCACGTACTTGAGCGCGTAGTCGCAGTCGAACTCCACCTCCGTCCGCTCGGCGAGTGAATCGGGGCCGCGGCCCTTGCCGACGAGGCCGACGACCTTGCGCTGCAGGTCGTTGAAGTCGGCGACGGCGTTGCCGTTCATCAGGATGCCGCCGAGCGAGCCGTCCGGGCCGGCCGAAAGCTTGACCTTGATCGGGGGCACCTGCTGGTCGTCGACCACGTTCGAGGCGGAACGCCCCAGCGGCATGCGGATGTCGAAGTCGCCTTCGGGGGCGACGATCTTCAGGGAGCACATGAAGAACGACATCAGCTGGAACACGACGTCGATCATCGGCGTCATGTTGATGTCGATCTTGTCGGCGAGTTGTGACTTCTTGCGGGCCATACTCTCACCGCCCCTCGTCGTATTTCGCCCGCAGGGCGAACTTCTCGAAGCCCTTCTCCTGGCAGATCTTGATGATCTCCTGCACCTGCCCGGTCTTCGCGGCGCCGTCGGCCCGCACGATCACCGTGGCCGTCGTCGGATCCCGCCCCGCCTCCGTCAGCACCGACTTCTCCCGCTCGAGATACCCGGAGATGTCCTGCAGGCCGATCAGCTCGCCCGCGTAGATCACCGACCCGGCGTTCGTGAGCTGCAGCGTGATCGGCTTCTCCACCGGGCCGTCCACCGGCTTGGCCAGCTGGCTCAGCGGCAGCTGGATGCGGTCGTCCTGCTCGGCCTCGGAGAAGTTCATTACGAACATGAAGAACGTGATCAGCTGGAACGTCATGTCGATCATCGGCGTCATGTCGATGTCGGTGCTCGACGGCTCGCTCGTGGGCTTTCCCATGGACTCGGGCAACTCCTAGGCGACGGTGCGGCCACGCGGCCGGATCACTTCTTGCCCATCGTCTGGAATCGGGACATGAGCCGCATGGCCTCGCCGTCGACGTCGGCGTTGAGCTTCTGCAGCCAGTTCTTGAACATTGCGAAGCAGCCGATGGCGGGGATGGCCAGCCAGAGCCCGATGAGCGTCGTGATGAGGGCCTGCGAGATACCGATCGCGAGTTCCGACGGCTTCGGGGCCGTCGCCGACTTGGCGATCACCATGAACGCGCCCACCATCCCGTCCACCGTCCCGAGCAGGCCGAACATCGGCGCGAGCGCCCCGACGAGCGACACGTAGCTGATCTTGTGCTCGAGTTTCATCGCCTGCTCGCCTTCCGCCTCCTGCATGGCCTCCACGGCGGGGCCGTAGCCGGACTGCAGCTTGCCCATGCCAGCGGCGAGCACGTGGCCGAGGTAGGAGTCGTCGGTCTTCGCCAGCTCGTAGGCCTGCTGGTATTCCTTGTTCTCGAGGTGCGCCTCGAACGCCTGGCTCAGCCCCGGCGGCATGAGCACCCGGCGGCGGATCTGCATGAAGCACATCACGAGCAGCGCGACGAGACCGAACGACAGCGCGAGGAACACGATCACGTACCGCAGGCCGAGCGCCTTGTAGTAGAAGACGAGCATGTTCTCGCCTTCGGGCTCGGCGGCCTCCTCGTCCTGCGCCAGTGCCGTGTCCGACCACGCCATCGCCGACGCGAGCGCGACGGCGCCGGCCGGGGCGGCCCGCCATGCCGGGAGGGAGGGGCCGGCGGTCACGAACGACGCCGCCACGAGCAGTCCGTGGAGGATCGCCCGCCACGCCCCCCGCGCGGCCGCCGGCATCACGGCAGCCCCCGTCGCCAAGCCCGTCCGCGTCGGGGTCACATCGTGCCCCTGGCCAACATCGTGCCCCTGGCCAACGTCGTGCCCCTGGCCAATCGTGCCGCACTGCATGATGAGTCGTCTCCTCGAAAAAGAATCGTTCGGGCGCCCAAGGTTAGCCTCCACCCCCCACCGCCTGCAAAGCCGGCTCACGACTTGGCCGCGTCGAGCTTCTTGGCCCACGGGCTGACCGGGTAGGACGCCTTGAGGTTTTGCCGGGCCTCCCGGGCCCGCTCCGGATTGCTGCCCCGCTCCCAGAGTTCGCCGAGGTTGAACAGGGCCTCGGCGTGGCTGTCGGGCACCGAGTTGTAGACCAGGTCCACGGTGAGAAACGAGATCAGGGCGTCCTGATCCTTGCCTTCGGTCGCACGATGGATGCCGCCGAGCACGTTGTACGCGCGGGCGAGCAGTTCCTTGTCCTCGGGGCTCGAATCCTTGATCACCTGGTTGACCAGCTGGATCGCCGGCTCCTGCTTGCCCTGGAGCGACAGGCATTTCGCCTTGCCGAGGTCCGCGGCCCGCTTCTGGCTCTCGCTGGCCTTGTCGGCGCCGGCCAGCTTGATCGCCGCCTCGTACTCCGCGAGCGCCGCATCCGTCTTGCCCTGGGCGAGCAGGAGCGCCGCCTTCGCCGAGGCGGCCCGCACCTTCACCGGCCCCGGCCCGGCGCCGAGCTGCGAATAGGCCGCCATGGCCTCGTCGGCCTTGCCCGCGCGGGAGAGGAGATCCCCCTGCAGTTCCTGCATCTGGAACAGGTGGTGGCTCTTGGCGTTCTTGCCGAGGTAGGTCGCCACGCCCTTGATCGCCGCCGCGAGATCGCCGCCGGTGTCGAGCACCGCGCGCCCCGCCGACGCCGCCTTCACGAAATCCACCTCCGCGAGCACGAGCGGCTCCGCTCCGTCGAGGTCGCCGGCCTCGATCTTGCCCACCTCTTCGAGCGCGTCGGCGCCGCGGCCGCGCAAGAGCATGCTCCGGGCGTTCCGCAGCGACTGCGGCTCGGCACCGAATTGCACCTCGCGCACCGTCTCGACCTGGATCTTCTGGGTATCACCGTTGGCACCCTCGAGATCGACGACCGTCGGCGAGACGGCGAGCACCTTGCCCGATGCGGTCTGGCCGCCGGCGAGGATCACCCGGTCGGCCGCCTGACCGCGGGCGGATCCCGGCGACGCGGCGACGACGAGCGCGGCGGCCATGACCGCCGTGCCCACGAGGCCGCGTGTCATGCCGCCGCCCGGAACGGAAGCCTGCCGGCAGTCGACCATCGCAGAGCGAACTCGTGACGAGCGAACTCCTGGCAAGAACATGCGTGGCCTGGGGAAGGACAGCGGACTAAAAACGGTCGTTCGCATCGTCATGGTCGTTGCTCGCCTCGGAAAGTGCCGCGACTGGAAAAGTGTGGGACGGATACCTGGACACGCCCGGCCACGCCGGGTCGGCGAAGGCCGGTCAGCCGGCTGCGGAGAGCGCCTCCGCGGCCTCCTTGAGCCCGTCGACGCCCTTCTGCACGGGCTTGTTCTGCCGCTTCTCGATCTCCTTGAGCAGCTTGTCGAACTGCTTCCGCATCGCCGGGCCGCCGAGGTCCGGGTGCGTCTTGAACGTGAAATCGACGTAGTCGTAGGCCTTTTGCAGCTCCTTCTCCCGATCCTGCGGCAGCGCCTCGGCCCGCTCCAGCCGGCACTTCAGCACGTTGAGACGCGCCTGGTAGAACCGGTCGCGGGCCTCCATCGCCTTCTCGTCGGCCCCGGCGAACGCCTGGGACTCGAGCCGGTTCGAGAGCACGGCCCAGCCCCACGCCCAGGCCTCCTTCGGCTTCGCGGGCCGCTTGTACCCGTTGATCGCCTGCCCGAGGTAGGTCGCCTTCTGCGCCTTGTCGGCCGCGGCGGCCGCGGCGGCCTGCAGCATCTCGGCGGCCTGGATCTGGAAGTCGAGCGTGTTTTGGCGCCGCGGGTCGGAGAGGATCCAGTCGAACTGCTTCTGCGCCTCCTCCCACTTCTCCCGCTCCCGGTAGACGTTGGCCATCTTCAGCCGGATCGAGGGCTCGAACTTGGCGATGTCGGCCCCACCCTTCTCCAGCAGCTTCTCGTAGATGTCCGCCGCGCGGTCGAGGTAACCGTTGGCCTGCGCCTTGGGCACGACCGCCCCCGTGCCCTCGCCCGAACCGAGGCTGAGGTACGTCGTCGCCACCCACATCTGCGACGAGGGCTTCGGATCCTTCGCGACGCCCTCGAGAAACTTCTCGAATCCGGTGAGGATCGCCGCCGCCCGGGCCTTCGTCTCCGGCGTGCCGGCGGCCGGCCCCGAGCCGAGATTCGTCAGCTGCTCCTGCAGATCGCGGCCCATCGACTGATACATGCCCGTGAGCCGCGCCGACGCCTCGGCACCGGCGGCCCCCGCCAACTCCTCGAGCTTCTTCATCGCCGACACGGCCTTGTCGTTCTGCTGCTTCTCGATGAAGTGCCGCAGCGACGCCGTCGCCGTCGCCGTGGCGAGCGGCCCCTGGTTGAAGGTCTTGTCGGGTCCGTTGAGCACCGTCCACGGACCGTAGACGGGATGCTCGAGCAGCGCGGCCACGCGGGCCGTGTCCCCCTCGTCCATCGCCATCTGGCAGCGGGCGAGGGCGGCGGCCACTTCGACCGTGCGGGACGCGGCCCCGGCCGTCGGCTGCCCGGCGCCAGGCGCCGCCAGACCGTCGTCGATGGCCTTCGCCGCCAGCTTCCGCCAGCCGGCGAGCGCCTCGGGCTTCGGTCGCAGCGACTCCTCGAGCCGAGTTTTTTCCAGCACCTCGCGCCACAGCGCGCTGCCGGCGCGGAGCATCACCTCCGACCGCCGCGGCGAGCTCTCCGGCAGCTGCGCGAGGATCGCGACGATACCGTCGGGATCGCGGGCCTCGGTCGCCGCCGCGATCGCCACCACCGCGGCGTCGGCGCCCTCGACGCTGTCGGGCCAGGTCCGCATGATCCGCCGGGCGATGTCCACGCAGCGGCCCTTGGCGTCATCCGCCCAGCCGGCCAGTTGCTGCTTCTGCAGCAATTGCCAGCTCGCCATCGCGATGCGGCCGGCCGACCGGCTGCCCCGGGCGTTGGGATACCGGTCGACGAGGAACTCGCCGAGTGCGGCGGCGTCGTGGAGCCGCTGCTCCTCGTAGAGCAGGTAGGCGAGCAGGTAGCGGGCATTGTTGGCTCCGTCGAGATCGTCCGGCCCCGCGAGGGCCAGCGCCCGCCGCAGCGAGACGGCGGCCTTGCCGCGCTCGGCGGCGACGTCCTTCTTCGCCGCCTCGATGGCGGCGGCATCCTTGGCGGCCTCGGCCTGCTTCTGCGCGGCCTGCCTGGCCTGCATCGACGCGAGCGACCCGCGGGCCGCATCCATCGCCGCCTCGAACGTGGCGGCCGCCGCCTCGCCGTCGTCGGGCAGCTGCTTGCCGAGATCGGCCAGGAGCGTCCGCGCCTCCGACGCGAAATCCTTGTTGACCTTCGCCACCTCCATCGCCAGCCGCTTGGCGTCTCGCAGGAGCGGCGCCTTCTTGGCCTTCTCCTTCTCCGGAATCGCCGCCGCCCGCCGCTCGAGGAGCTGCGCGGCGCGAATCTTCATGCCGAGCCAGTCGGCGTCGATCCGGTCGGCCGACAGGGGCGCGAGCGAGAGCTTCAAGAGCCGCTCGTCAAAGTCGTCGTATTTTTTGTCCTCGAGCCAGCATTCGAGCGACGAATTGATCGCCTTGGCCCGCAGCCCGGGCACGATGCCCCCTTCCCCCTCGAGGCCGCGGATGTCGGCGAGCGTCGTCAGCGCCTTCGCCCGGTCGCCGAGCGCGGCGTAGTTCCGCCCCTCGTAGTAGCGGGCGAAGAGACCCGCGCCCCGCGCCCGGTATTTCTCGTACAGCTCCTTGTAGCGGGCCGCCGAATCGCCGAGCGCCTTCTTCCAGGGCTCCGACTTCGGCTCGAGCGCCCGCGACTTCTCGTAATAGGCGGCGGCGATCAGGAGCCGGGTCTTGAGCAGCTGTCCCCGCAGATCGTCCTGCCGCTCCTCGAGGTCGGCCATCTGCTTCGCGGAGCCGGCCTTGCGGACCGGCTTCTTGGCCTTCGGCGCCGGCTTCTTGTCGTCTTTCTTGTCGTCCTTGTCGCCCTCCGCCTTCTCCGTGGGCGCCTCGCCGCGCAGTTCCTTGAGCGAGGTGTCGATGCCCCGGAGCAGCTTGAGGACGGCATCCTCCGCGTTGGCGACCGCGCCGATCTCGTCGGTGGGCTTGCGGTCGGGCCCCTCGAGCACCTTGATCGCCGACTCGAAGAAGGGCAGGGCCTCGCCCCGCAGCTTGGCGGCGTCCTCGCCGGGCCGCTTCGCCTGGTCGAGCTTGCTGCGGCCCCGCTCGATGAGCAGGTTGCCCTTCTGCAGGTAGGCCTGCAGCGCCCGCTCGCCCTCGGAGGTCGCGGCGAGAAACGCGTCGATCTCCTTCGTCGCCTGGTCGTAGACCTCGGCGCGACGGACGGGATTGGTTTCGGTGCGGTTGGTGCCCACGAGCGCGGCGGCCCGCCGGAACGGCACCTCGCGCTTGAGGTCGGCCGACGCGTCGGGATCGCCCTCGATCCGTTTGAGCACCCAGAGCGCCACGTCGGACATCTGCCGCTCCTCGAGCGCCTCGAGCAGCTTGATCGTGCCGATGTCCTTGACGCTCCGCTCATCAGCCGCCGCCGCGACGGCGGCCGGCGCGATCACCATCGCGACGAGGCCGCAGACCATCGCGACCGCGGAACGGGCCGGGCGGCGGAGCCACAGGACGGCGGACGGCACGCGAGCCGCCGCGGCAGGCCACCCCTCCACACCGGGGGACGACGGGCGTTGAGTGTTCGTGAGCATGGCTGCGTCGGGAAAGGTCGGGGAGAAAAAACGGTCGGGGAGGAACATGCCGGCCACGGCTGCCGCCGGATCTCGGGCTGTCGGGTGGCAGGACCGCCGGGACGCTCACGGCGAACCGCGCGACACCGGCGCGCAGGATGCCCGCCGCGACCCTTCCGGCACCATCCGAAACACCATGCCACCCGCACGAGTATTGTGTGAACCGGCCCGCGGTGCGTCAAACGGGCTGCCCCCGGCGGACGGCCGTCGCGAGCGTTCCCCCGACGGCCTGCCACGGGCTGCTACGGCCCGGCCTGCTCCGGCGCGACACCCAGCCGCTGCAAGGCGTCGATGAGGATCGTCCCGGCGGGCGTCACGTCGCCCCGGGCTTTCCACCGGGCGACGAACGACGCGAGCGACGCCAGCGACTGTCGCCGGGGTTCGATGTGGGGCGAACCCGAGGCCAGTTCGCCACAGGCGACGGCCAGCACGAGCTCGCAGCCTGAGGGGGGCGGAAGATCACGCCGGCCCGCGGATCCGCGACCGCCGCTCCCCCGCGTGTCGAAGGCCCAGCCCGCCTGCCGACGTTCCGCGGCGTCGGTGCCCGGCGGCGTCCATGTGAACGTCGCGGTGACCGCATCCCGCGTGCCGCCCCCGCTGCCCTGACGGGGCACGATCTCGTAGACCACCCGCACCGCTTCACCGGCATGCAGATCGACCCCCGCCGGCCCGCCCGGGGACACGGCGTCGGCCGCCGTCTGGCGGTAGCCCACGACGCGATAGGCCCCGACAACGCGCGGATCGAACGCGACCGCGAGCCGGCAGCCGGTCGCCGCGAGCGTCGCTCGGCCCGTCACTCCGGCCAGCATCGCCCTGCCCACGGCGACGGCATCGGCGGCGACGCGGCCGGAGCCGCCCGATGCATCGGTGCGCAGCGCGGGATCGGGAGGGGATTCCTGCGGATCAACGATGATGAACTGCACCGCGGGCGCCGCCGGGGACGGGTCCGCCCCGGCACGCCACGCCACGAGCGCGGCCCGTCCCTCGCCACGGCAGCGGTCGAGGCTCTCCATCCGGGCGGCCACGACGATCCTCCGCGGCGGCCCCTCGCGCCGCGCCACGGTGGCTGCCAGCCGCAATGCGGCATCGACGTCGGCCGACTCGGCCGCCGGCTCCGCCTCGAGTTCCGCGAGCAGCGCTCGCACCGCCGCCGCGTCGGCCCGCAGGGCGGCGAGCCGCGGACGCTCCCCGCAGACGATCACCGACAGCCGGTCGTCGCCCCCCATCGCGGCCGCGATCCGTCCGAGCCCGCGACACTGCCACGACCACGACAGAGGTGCGGATCCGGAGGCGGAGTGATCGAGGACGAGCAGCGCGTCGATCGGCCGGCCATCCTCCCCGCCCCCCGCGGGATATCCGACCGGCGGCGGCGGCGCCGCGCAGATCTCGACGAGCGTGCTTCCCGGCTCCGGTCGCAGTGAACGCACGCCCGAGACCATCAGCCGGGCGGAATCCCGCGCTGCAGCCGACCGCTGCTGCCCGGCCGCCCCGCCGGCGGCGCTCCACGGCGGCGGGAGCGCGGCGAGCAACTCCTCCACGGCCAGGCCGCCGGCCGGGCCGCCGGCCACGGGGCCACGGCGGGAAGGTCCGCGGGAACGTCGGGACGTCGCCGATGCCTCGCGGACCGCCGACTCGCGGAGCGCATCGAACGCGTCGGTGCGCAGCGACAGCGGCGGGCGATCCTCGGCCAGCACGGGATTCGCGGCGGGATCGACGAACGGCGACTCGCCGTGCGTCATCTCGAAGACCGTGTCGAACCCCTTGGCCCGCGGCACGGCCCGCGACACGGTCGGCAGCGTCACGAGCCGCATCCCCTTCGCGCCGACCGCGCGGCCCGACGCCGACCAGTCGGCGATGGCAGGCGACGCCCGCACCGCGACCTCGGGCACCGCGACCGCGGGAGCGTGAGCGGACGCGGCAAGCGGCACCGCGGGAGCGCCAGCGGACGCGGCAAGCGGCACCGCGGGAGCG
>Ga0136644_10002509_pt1 | contig 14019 bp, 8 predicted proteins | sample C_130820_EF_Meta_FD_94780 | JGI IMG/M metagenome (GOLD analysis project Ga0136644, IMG submission 94780) | Freshwater microbial communities from Lake Croche, Canada to study carbon cycling - C_130820_EF_MetaG (v2) (version 2) | ecosystem: Environmental > Aquatic > Freshwater > Lake | place: Lake... | reverse complement strand
GATCGGTTTCTGGGCCGGTCCGCTGCCCTCGCTGAGGCGACGCCTGCCGATCGCGTCGAACTCCTCGAGGGCGAAGCCGAGCGGATTGATCATCGTGTGGCAGGTCTGGCAGGCGACGGCCCGCGTCTGCAACGCCACCCGCTCCCGGGTCGTCAGGTCGGGGTGCTGCTCCGGCGCGATCGGTGCCACCGCCTCGACCGGCGGCCGGAGGGTGTTTCCCATCACGCTCCTGGCGAGGAACACGCCGCGATGGATCGGGGAGGTGACGCCGGCGTAGGAGAGCACGCTCATCATGTAGGGATGCGAGATCAGGCCGCCGCGGCTGCCCTCGTCGAGCCGGATGCGGCGAAAGGGGGCATCCGCCGGGAGGTCGGCCCCATAGAGCGGGGCCAGCCTGCCGTTGATGAAGACCTCGTCATCGGTGAACAGCCGTCTGAAATCGCCGCTCCGCCAGACGATGTCGTCGAGAAACAGTTCCATGCTCGTCCGAAGATCGGCGGCGATTTCGGGGGCGAACTCGGGATAGAGGGAACGATCCTTGCTGAGTTCGGGAGCGAGATCGACTCGCAGCCAGCTGAAGAGAAAGTCGCGGACCTTGGCCCGCGTTCGCCGGTCCCAGACCATCCGTTCGGCCTGGGCCCGAACCTGGTGGACCGTGGAGAGCTTTTTTCTCTCCGCGGCCTTCCAAAGGGCGTCGTCGGGGATCGAATCCCAGAGGCCGAAGGACAGCCGGGCCGCAGTCTCGAACGGATCCGCGTCACCGGCATCATCGATGCCCCGGCAGAGAAATCGCGGAGAATTGAGCGTCAACAGGATCGACCGCTTGAGCCCCGTGTCGAGGTCGGGGGCCTCGTCGAAGGCCCGGTCGATCACGACCTCTCGCAGGTCGTCGGAGAGGGGCCGCCGGAAGGCCCGCTCGGCGAAGGTCGTGGCGAAGCGGCGGATCTTCTCGGGCCGATCGCCCGCGTCTCGCTTCACCCTGGCCAGCTGCTCGACATGGTCGAGGACCATGTCGGCGACCTCGATGCTGGCGGCGTTCGCGGCGGCGAACCACTCCTGTGAGATGCTCGTGCCCCGTTCGTAGCCGATCGATTTGTCGTCCGGCGGGAAGGGGGTCTGAACGACATAGCTGCGGTCGCAGCCGTGCGGAATCAGGCAACGCTCGGGCAGCGTTTCGAGAACGCCGTGGGGCGGTTTCCAGAGCAGTCGAATCGAGGCTGGATTCGGGTCCCGATCGCCGTCCTTCTCGACGCCCTGAGTCGCCTTGGAAAACTCGAGCCGGAGCGGATAGGCACGGCCGCCGAGCAGGAACAGGCTGCCGCGATACTCGTCCACGCCGGCGGATGTGACCATGGCATCGATCAGGGAAGGCTCGTCCCAGTCGCTGTTCACCGAGAGCTTGACGGCCTGGGCCGAACGGACGACGAACTCGTAGACGCCCGTTTCCGGGGGCACGATCGAGCCTGTCCAACGGATCGCAAACCGATTCGGTTCGAACTGCTCCGGCTCTGGACCCTCGAGGCCGAAGTCGAAATCGACCTGCGGGTCGACCCTCTCGTAGACCAGCCCCTCCCGCCGGTCGAAGGACCGGCCCCGGAAGTATTCGGCTTTCAGCCCACGGCTGTCATCGACCCCGGGTAGGCCGCCACGGAACCTTCCCAACAGATCGGCCACGGTGTTTTGGTACTGCCGCATCGTGAGCCGGCAGGGCTCCACCCGGGCCGGCCGATTACGATCGCGTGCCACGGCCGAATAGAAGGCCCCGTGGATGTATTCAGCCACCTGCCGGGCTGCCTCGGCGTCGACCCGCGAGGGATCGTCCTCGGGCATCGTCTCGTCGATCGAGGCGGCGAGTTGGTTGATCGACCGGTCGCCGACGAGCGGGTCGGGCTGGTCGGCCGTGCCGGCCCCGTTCTCCCCATGGCAGCGGACGCAATGCTCCTGATAGATCGCCTTGCCGGGATGGTCGTCGGCAACCGCGGCCGAGGAGGCCGCCAGCAGGGTGCTCGCGATGATCGCGACCAGACCACCGACCTTCGGCACATCGATGAACCCTGTCATGATGCATCTATTATTGTCCGAAGTATGGGCTGCGGAAAGTCTACGGTCGGTCGCTCAGCATCCTTTCCCACGGCGGCTGGCCTCGGAGCGGTCGGTCGCGATCTGGCGGAGGTCGGCCTCGGCCTGGGGAAAATCGGCGATGATCCGGCGGAAGTCGTCCTCCTCGAGCACGAGCAGGTCGCAGGGGACGACCGCCCGGACGGTGGCGCTGCGGGGCTGGTTTAAAAGCAGGGCCATCTCGCCGAAGCACTCTCCCGCCGAGACGACACCGAGCCGCTCGCCCTCCGCTCCGAGCGCCTCGAGTTCGCCGCGACAGACGATGAACAGGTCGCGGTTTCGCTCGCCCCGCTCGACGACGGTCGCCCCGGAGTCGACGGCCAGCGGGCGGAAGGCGAGCATCAGCGTGTTGAGCAGCACGGCCGGGGCGTTTGCAAAGAACGCGCTGCGGGTGAGCACATCCCTGCTGAGGCACTCGTGCCAGCGGCGACCGTCGCGGCCGAGCAGCGCGGTTGCCGCCCGCGGGCCCCAGCTGCCCGCCGTGTAGTTGGGGAAATCATCGGCCGGCGTCGCGGCCCAGGCGTCGAGCACGGGCTGCATGATCCGCCAGGAAGATTCCACGAAGTCGGTCCGCGAGAAGAGCGTCGGGTCGCCGTTGAGCGCGCTGTAGAGGAGTACCTCATAGCCCGTGCCCCGGGATGCCTCGAACGTTTCGGCATAGTCGAACCGCATCCCGGCCCGTTGCAGTTCGAATGCCGGGCCGGGCCGCTTGGCCTGCATCCGGATCTCGACGCCCTGAAACGGCTGGATGTGGAAGACCAGCAGGTTCGCCGCCTCGCCGTCCTCGCCCTTGAACTGCACGACGATCTCGGTACCACGTTTCCAGAGCGACTTGCCGCTCCGCAGGTAGACCGGCATGCCGGCCCAGCGGGCATTGTCGAGATGAAGCCTGAGTGCCGCGAAGGTCGGCGTGTTCGATCCGGGATCGACGTTCGGCTCCTCGCGATAGCCGACCGCCGGGCCGCCGTCGGCCCTGAAGCCCCGGCCGTACTGTCCGCGAACGCAGTCGCGTCGGACATCATCCGGGCCGAACAGCCGCACCGATTCGAGCAGCCGCGCCTTGGCGTCGCGGACGACGTCTGGATCGAGTGACTCGGGCGGCTCCATGCAGACATAGGCGAGCATCTGCAGCAGGTGGTTCTGCAGCATGTCGCGAACGACGCCGGTCTTGTCGTAATACTCGCCGCGGGTTTCCACGCCAACCGTCTCGGTCGCCGTGATCTGGATGTGGTCGATCTGGCCGGCATTCCAGAGCGGGGCGAACATTCCGTTGGCGAGCCGGAAGGCCAGCAGGTTCTGCACCGTTTCCTTGCCGAGGTAGTGATCGATCCGATAGATCTCGTCCTCGCTCCAGAGGGAGAGAAGCGACTGGTTCAGAAGGCGGGCGGATTCCAGATCCTTGCCGAAGGGCTTTTCGACGATGATCCGCTTCCGCCCCGGGAGCCGGGTGAACCCGGCGGCGGCGAGCTGCTGGTTGACGACCGCGAAGAAGGCCGGCGAGATCGCCAGATAGAGCAGCGTGTTGTCGGCGGCAGCCGTGCCCCGACTCACCTGCTCGACCAGCGCCCGCAGCCGGCCGAAGGCGGCGGCATCGTCGAAGTCGCCGGCGGTGAAGTGGAGCCGCGACTCGAGCCACTGCCAGCGGTCCTCGTCGAAGGACCGCCGCGTCTGAAAGCGGGCAATCTCCTCGCGTTGCTGGCCGCGAAAGGTTTCCGTGGTCATCTCGCCACGGGCCATGCCGACCACGGCAAAGTCGTCGGGCAGGAGCCCGTCGCAGGCGAGGTTGTAGAGCGCCGGCATCAGCAGCCGCTTGGTCAGATCGCCCGAGGCACCGAGGATCACGAGCACGCCGGGAGCGGCCGTCGAGGCCGCAGTCCCGCCGCCGGCCCTGGCCTGATGAGCCTCCGCGGCCTGAAGATGGTCCGGCATCGCGGGCAGACTCCTGATGGGGCGTTCTGGCGGGTCGACAGTCAATCCCTGAGAATAACAATGCTCCCGCGGCGTCGCGAGATTCATGGCCGGCCGTCGGGGCCAGATGTCCGCTTCTGCCTCCGACCCGTTTTCCAGTCTCGGCTTCCAACGCTTCGACCATCCATCCCAGGAGTTTCCAGTGCTGACGACGAAATCCCTCCACCTGCTGGCCCTGTTCGGCGGGTTGTTTTTCCGAAGCCTGTTTTGGGAAGCGGCTCCCGCGACGGCCGCTCCGCCGAACATCATCTTCATCCTGGCCGATGACATCGGCTACGGAGATCTTGGCTGCTACGGGGCCGAACAGATTCGCACGCCCAACTGCGACGCTCTGGCCCGTGCCGGCCTGCGATTCACCGATGCCCATGCCCCCGCGGCAGTCTGCACGCCGACACGGTATGCCTTCATGACGGGTGAATACGCCTGGCGGCGGCCCGGCACCGGCATCCTGCCGGGCACGGCCGGGCTGATCATCGAACCGGGAAGAACCACCGTTCCGGCGCTCCTCAAGCGCGTCGGCTACCAGACGGGCGTGGTCGGCAAATGGCACCTCGGGCTCGGCACGACGCCGACCGACTACAACGGCGAGATCCGACCCGGCCCGCTGGAGATCGGTTTCGACGAGGCCTGGATCCTCCCCGCCACCGGCGACCGCACGCCATGTGTCTGGGTGGAGAACCGGCGGGTGGTGGGCCTCGATCCGGCCGACCCGATCAGTCTCGACTACGGCGTGAAGCGCGGGGAGCCGCGGTCGTTCGTTCGCGGAATCCCACGGATCGGCGGGCAGACCGGAGGCGCTGCCGCCCTCTGGAAGGACGATGAGATCGCCGACGTGATCGCGGCGAAGTCGGTCGCCTTCATCGAGCGGCAGGTGGCCAGAAACGACGGTCGGCCCTTCTTTCTCTACCTCTGCACCCACGACATCCATGTGCCGCGGGTTCCGCACGAGCGGTTCAGGGGAAGCAGCACCGCGGGGGTCCGCGGCGATACGGTCCACTCATTTGATTGGACCGTCGGACAGGTGCTCGGTGCCCTCGAGCGTCTGAAGATCGCCGACGACACCCTCGTGATCCTCACCAGCGACAATGGCGGCGTGCTCGATCCCAACGGGCCCGACGAGGTGAACGCCGGCACCGTTGAAACCAACAACGGCCATCCGCACAACGGACCGCTGCGGGGCGACAAGGGCAGCTGTTTCGAGGGAGGCACGCGGGTACCGTTCATCCTGCGCTGGCCGGCCCGGGTCAAGCCGGGCACCTCCGGGGCGCTGGTCTGTCATATCGACATGCTCCATTCGCTGGCGACCCTGACGGGCCAGACGCTCACAGGGAACGAGGGCCCCGACAGCTTCGATCTGCTGCCCGATCTTCTCGGAGAGAAAACCGCCGGTGGGGGCCGCACCACGCTGGTCGAGCAGGCGGGAACGCTTGCCCTGCGCGAGGGAACATGGAAGCTCGTTCCGGCACAGAAGATGAAGAAGAAAACCGCCGACCCGCATGAGCAGACCCGGAGCGTTCCGCAGCCGCAGCTCTATCAGTTGGCGACCGATCTCGGCGAGGAGCAGGACGTCGCCAGGGAGCATCCGGAGCAGGTTCAGAGGATGCTGGAAACGCTCGAGCAGATCCAGTCGCAGGGCCGCAGCAGGCCTTGAGCGGGAATTGACCTGCCCTGAGGACGATCCTACTTCGTCGACTTCAGCGGCGGCGGATCGGCGACGACCTCGTCCTGGAGCCAGTCGATCATCCGGTCGGGCCAATGCTCGAGGCTCTTGCGAACCGACTTCTTCACGCCGAAGCCGTGGCCGCCCCGGGCGTAGACGTGGGCCTCGTAATCGATGTCCGACTCGCGGAACAGGTTCATCAGGTTGATCACGACGCTCGTGTGCGGGTCGTCGGCGGCGATCACCATGAAGGCCGGCGGCGAGCCTGCCGGCAGCCGGGAGGGAATGCCGAGCGGCCCCGGATAGACGAGCATCTGGAACGCCGGCCGGCCGTCGAGACGGTTGACGGGGTCGGTCGCCTGCGGATCGCCGGTCCCCGGCCGATAGCTCGTGATCGAGACGACCTCGCCGCCCGCGGAGAATCCGAGCATGCCGACCTTCTCGGGCTTGATGCCGAAGTCTGCGGCCTTCGAACGCACGAGCCGCACCGCCCGCTGCCCGTCCTGGAGCGAATGCTCCTCGAACTTGTAGGGCACACCCGGCTCCCGCGGCAGCCGATACTTGAGCACGAACGCCGCGAACCCGCGGTCTGCCAGAAAGCGTGCCGGCTCGACACCGCCTCCCTCGAAGCCGAGCTTCGCGAGCCCGCCGCCGGGCGCCACGACGATGCCCACGCCGGTCGCCCGCCCGGGCTCCGGGAGGAAAACCGTGAGCGTCGGATAGTGAATGTTCGTGATCGTGCCTTTGTCGATCACCTCCGTCTCGCCCTTGCGGCCTTCGAAGCCGGGTGGACCGTTCTCCCAGAGCGGGATCACCGGCGGGTCGCCGGCCAAGGCAGGCAGACCCGCCAAAATGACGACAGCTGCGATTCCAAGAAAGCGGGTGAGCATGGTTTTCTGCCTCCGTCTTGCGGTCTCCGAGGGACGAGCATCCGGCATCGCGACCTGGCGAAGATCCTATCCAAATCGTGTGCCGGCGACAGCCGCCCCGGGCTTCTACTTGATCAGTTCGAAGTCCGACAGCGTCCAGGAGCGATCGAAGTAGGGCTGGGTCGGGCCATAGAGCCGGAAGTAGCTGAACCATCTCTTCTGGGCTTCCTGGTTCGTCTCCTTGAGAAACAGCGAGATCTCCCAGTTCCTGCCCGGCCAGGCTTTCGCCCCCTCGAACCGCTTCCGGTAAGCGATCGCCCGGGCCATCACCTCACCGGTCTGGGCGGCATCGATGAGAATCCGCTTCTGACGCTCGGTCGGACTGAACGGCTTGCCCTTCTCGATGCCGAGCGGCTGCAGCATCCCCATCATCATCCGGTCCCGCTCGTGGACCGGTTCCTCCTGGACGATCTTCGAGATGCCTTCCCAGTAGTCGAGACCCCGCGGCTGCTCGCCGCTCCACGGCCGGCCCGCCGGCGAGACGTGGCGGGTGGGGGCTGGGTTTTCACGCTGGCTGTAGGGATAGATCTTCAATCCATCGATGAGCAGCCGGGCCCGTCTGGCCGGAATCGGTGATCGGCCGCTGCCAGAAGTCGGTGAAGCCGCCCGCGGTGGGACCGGCGGGAACCTCGAACACCAGCGGGCCGGTCTCCTTCAGATTCGGAAACGCCATGATGTAGGGCGTCGTGGCGTCGGCCGTGAGGAGGCCGAGTTTGTCCTCGAAGGTGAGGTAGTCGACGTAGTCGAGCCTGCCGGCGCCGAACTTTGTCAGATGCTCGCTCTGCCATTGCTGCATCGCCATCAGCGGCAGGGCCCAGAGGTAGGCCTGGCAGGCCCGCTGGGAGTCGATGTCGTCGAAAAGTTTCTCGACGGTGGCGTCTGTTGGGTAGCCGTTCACCAGTTCGAGCGGGCCGAGCCTCGAGGTGACGCTCCCCGTGGTGGGCAGGAACTGCGCCTCTGCCGTGGGAACCGCGAGAGCGGTGAAGACTATGGTGGCGAGGGCGAGTCCTCTCGAAGTGGTCGTCATGATCGCCTTCCTGCAGTGGGGCTCTACATCATGGCGTTGCACGCTCACTGCACCTTCTCGATGTCGCCGGGCTTCCAGCGCTTTTCGATGGCGGCTTCGGTCGGCCCGTAGAGCCGGAGGACGACGAAGTAGCCCTTTCCGGGCACCGTCGCCAGCCAGTTGCCCGCCTGGCCGGCGGGCAGCGTGGGGCCGAAATACAGGTCCGTGCTGCCGTCGGCGTTTGCCGCCGGCGCGTCGCGTGAACCGAGCGATGGAAACGGCTGACCGTTGGCGAGGCCCGAGCCGTTCTCGGCTTCGTAGAGCGTCACCGACCAGAAGTTGGCGGCGGGGATGTCGCGGGGCAGACGGAGGCGGTAGCTACTGCCGCCCGAGAGGTTCACACCCCGGCTGTCGACGAAGGCGATCATGTATTTGGCGCCCCTGCCCGGCGTCTGCGACAGCATGCCGGGGCTGACGGAGTAGTAGTTGGTGAAGAACCAGATCCGGGCATCGAGATCGAGATCGCCCCCGGCCACCCGGCGCCAGCCGAGGTCGAAGGGCCCCGAGAGGTTTTGCGGTGTCGCGTCGGCCATCGGGTTGATCCATCGGCGGTCGGGATAGATCCGCAGGGAGCGGCCGGCGACCGTCTCCTCGAAGCCGATCACCCGGCTCATCTTGAAGGCCGTCTTTGCTGCCTGATCGAGGATCTTTCGCGTCTTTGGGTCGGGCTCGAACGGCCGCCCCTTGGCGATGCCGATCGATGCGAGCATGCCGAGCGAATCAGAGTCGGCGAGATTGGCGCCTTCGCCGTCCACCAGTTTCTTGAGTTCGTCGAAGGCGGTGCCGTCGCTGATCGGCAGCATGTTGACCGGCACGCCGGAGGCATCGGGAAACTGCATCGGCCGAGCGGTTTCCCTGCCGTTGAGCGGATAGATTCTCGACTGCTCGATGAGCGCGACGGCCGGCCCGAGGTTCTTCGGGTCTTGATAGAACGCCCGCAGGAAGACAAACACCGTGTTGGTCTGCGAACGGTAGACGAAACAGTCCTCCGGCACCGATCCCTCGTAGCCGGGAGGAAGCAGCAGGAACTTTCCACCCTTGCCGGCGTCTGGCCCCGGCAGGCCGACGTCTCCGAAGAACCTGCCGCCATCGACGGGGATCGGCCGCTGCCAGGCATCGAGAAGGATGCCCTGGAGGTTGGGCGGAGCCTCGAACACCAGCGGGCCGTCTCGGCCGAGGTCGAGGTAGCCCATCGCATAGATGACATCGGAGTTGGGGGTCGTGATCAGGGTCCTGGCGTCGAGGCGTTTCTTCCAGACCGGAAGGACGTCGTAGCCGGCGCCAAAGACCTTTTCCGAGCCGACCTTCATGCCGAGCGTGTTGATCAGTGGCATTGCCCAGAGATAGGTCTGGGTCGCCCGCTGAAACAGCAGCTCGTCCCGCAGGGTCTGCGCGGTCTCCCGGGTGGGCCGGTTTTCGGAGAAGGGAAGGCTGCTCAGACCCTCGAAGCGGCCTGACTGAGCCGATGCCGACCCGGCGTGCATGAGCAGCGAGGCGAGCATGGCAGAAGTGAGTGCCTGGGCGAGAACGGTCTTCATCGAGGTATCCGCGGGTTTCCTTTTCCCATGTCAGAAGGGCGGCCCGTCAGGATACCGCTTCGGCCGATCGTCCGCGAAGCGTGGCAACGCCACCAGTCCGATCCACCAGGCAGATGGCTCATCGGCCTCTCCTCCACCCTCCGACGCTCGCTGGGCGGAAGGCAGAAGTCTGTTTTCTGACGGGGGCCCACGTCCCTCCAATCCCCAACTCGTCACATCGCTATGAATCGGCCCTCCTGGATGGCACACTTTGGATGTCCAATTCGTTGCTCTCCCAGAGCGGGGCGTCCGGGGCTCGAAGATGTGCGGAATCGCCGGGGCCGTCGCTGCCGATCCGAGGCTGGTGGAGCCAGCGGTGCGTTCGATGATGCGCGCGATGGTCCACCGCGGACCCGATGACGCGGGCTACGAGGAGTTTCCGATCGCTGCCGGGCTGCATGCGGCCGGGCCGTCGGCAGGCACCGTCGGGCTTGGGTTTCGCCGGCTCGCGATCCTCGACCTCACGCCCGCCGGCCATCAGCCGATGCTCCATCCTGAAACAGGCGACTGCCTGATCTTCAACGGCGAGATCTACAACTTCCGCTGGCTGCGGGCGAAGCTCGAGTCGCTCGGAGTCACTTTGCGGAGTTCCGGCGACACGGAAGTCCTGCTCCACGCGCTCGTTGCCTGGGGCGAGAAGGCACTCGACGAGCTCGACGGCATGTTCGCCCTCGCCTTCTACCACGCCAAGAGCCGCCGTGTGCTCCTGGCCCGCGATCCCTTCGGGATCAAGCCGCTCTATGTGGCTCGGGCTCAGCGGGCGTTCGTCTTCGCCAGCGAGGTGCGGGCCGTGCTCGCCTCGGCACTCGTGCCCGACGATCTCGACCCGGCCGGCATCGCGTCGTTCCTGGCGTATGGCGCGCCTCAGGATCCGCTGACGGTGCACCGAGCGATCCAGTCGTTTCCCGCAGGCGCCTGCGAATGGATCGGCAGCGACGCCGCCGCCCGTCCCCCCCAGAGACGGCGTTATTGGTCGTTTCCTGCGGAGGCAGCGGCCGTCGACGAGGCGAAGGCGGTGCGCACCGTGCAGATGCAGCTCAACGCGGCGGTGCGCGACCAGTGCATCTCGGACGTGCCCTTGGGCGTGTTTCTGTCGGGCGGCATCGACTCGGCGGCCCTCGCCGCCGCGGCCCGCAACCATAAGTCGCCGGTCCGCACGTTTGCGGTCGGTTACGAGACCGCCGGTGGACAGGACGAACTCGCCGACGCGGCTGCCACAGCCCGGGGCCTCGGCACCGTGCACCAGCAGACGATCCTCGATGACAACTGGATCATGCTCCAGTGGCAGGAGTGGCTCCGAGCGGCCGATCGGCCGAGCATCGACGGGCTCAACACGTTCGTCGTGAGCGGCATCGTGAAAGATGCAGGAGCCACGGTCGCACTTTCTGGACTTGGGGCCGACGAACTCTTCGGTGGGTATCCGAGTTTTGCCCGGGCGGCGAAGGTGGAGCGATTGCTCCGACCCCTGCGGTTCGTGCCGGCCGGCCTGCGGCGGGCGGCAGCCAAGGTGGCGTTTGCACCCCTGCCGGCAGACAAGCGGGCGAAGGCGATCGATCTCGTCTCGGGGGGCACGACGACGCTCGAACTGGCCAGCCAGTTCCGCCGGCTCACGAGCGAAAGCGGCCTCCGCGGCCTCGGGTTTGATCCAAGTGAACTCGGACTCACCCGACATTTTCTTCCACCTGCGGCATTCGAGCCGTTCAGCGATTCCGGCCGTGATCCCTTTCGGGCCGTGTCGCAGGTGGAGTGTTTCCTTTATATGGGTAACACGCTGCTGCGGGATTCCGACACCAACAGCATGGCCCACTCGCTCGAAATCCGCGTGCCGTTCCTGGCCCGGTGGTTGGCCGACAGCGTGGCGGCGTTCCCGAGCCGCCTGAAGCAGCCGCCGGGAGCCAAGCCCAAGCACCTGCTGCGAAAAGCGACAGGTGCCATCCTGCCCCACGACATCTTCACGCGGCCGAAGCGAGGTTTTGCGCTTCCGATCGGCGAATGGATCTTCGGATCCCTGCGGGATCAGTGCACTGCGGCCATCGCTACGCTTTCGGATTGTCCGTATTTCCCCGCGGGCTCGATCAACCGGCTGTGGGAGGGCTACGCGGCCCAGCGGCATGTCATGCACTGGTCGAGGCCAATGTCGCTCGTCGTCCTCGGCAGCTACCTTCAACAGACCTCCGCCCGGGTCCGGTCCACTCCCATCCAGATCGGCGAGGAATGAAGCCTTGCGGGTTCCTCACGTAGGCCCCGGGGGGTATGATCCAGTCGCTCGCGCCGGCGGCGAAATTCCGGCCGGCGAGCAATCGGGTGGTGGGGCTTCATGGACCCGGAGCACAGCCCGCTTCCAGCCCCAGTGCCCCCGGACCTTGCATCCGCAACTGCGTATCACCCGTCTGCCGCGCGCCCGGAGAATGGTTTGTCAATGCTGCGTTCCCTTCGGTGTGACGCGGTCGTCATCGCCACGATTGTCATGATCCCGGCATTCCCGCTGACGGCCCCTGCGGTCGAGACGGTGCCGCTCTTCGACGGCAGGTCGTTCACGGGCTGGAATGGCGACACGGCGAAAACCTGGCGAATCGAGACGGGAACGATTGTGGCCGGCAGCCCCGACGCGGCGGCGCCGCGCAACGAGTTTCTCGCCACCGATCGGGAGTTCGAGAACTTCGAGCTGAAACTCGAATACCGGATGGACTGCACGGGCGGCTGCAACGCCGGCGTTCAGTTTCGCTCCCGGCGGGTGCCCGCCCACCATGAGGTCTGCGGCTACCAGGCTGACATCGCTCCGGGCATCACCGGCGGGCTCTACGACGAGAGCCGCCGCAACAAGATGCTCGCCGTGCCGCCAGAAGAGCTTCAGGAGAAGGCGCTCGCGCTCGGGAACGACGGCTGGAACGAATACACGATCCGCGCCGAAGGCCGCCGGATCCGGCTCTCGATCAACGGCATCGAGTTGCTCGACTACACCGAACCCGACGACACGATCCCGCTCGACGGGGTGATCGCCCTGCAGATTCACGGCGGCCTGAAAGGCATGATCCGCTATCGCAACGTGCGGATCACGGAATTGTCCTCGGGGTCCAGGTAGGGGGGCGGCACCGCCGACCTGTCATTCGACGGCCGAGATCGGCTCAGCGCCGCGCCCTGGCGTTGAACGCGTCGAGCGATGCGAAGGCCGCGGCGAGCGCCGCCCGCGACAGCCCGTCGTCGTTGAAAATCACCCCCGTGGCCGTGCGGGCCGTGGGGGTGAGTGTCGCTTTGCTCGGCGAGGAAAGATTCACGAGGAACGTCTCGTTGCCCTCCTTCACCCGGTCGCCAAGCACCCAGACATTCGCCGTCGCCGTCCGCTGGCCAGGTTGGAAGGTGGCGACGCCCGACGTCGCGAGGTAGTCGCGGCCCGCGGTCGCGCCGCCATTGGCGGTCGACCAGCGCACCGTCACGGTCTCCGTCGTCACCGCCGACAGGGAGAGCGCGAACGAGATCAGCCTTCTGCCGGCATTGCCTTCCATGACCGCGGCCGAGGCGATGCTCACGACCGGCACCACCGCGAGATCGTCGCTGGCGATCGCGACCTCGCCTCGCGTGGTGGATCCGGGCGTGTAGCCCGTGCCCGCCCCGAGCGCGACCGTCACGCTCTCCGGCCGTTCGACCGCGACGTCGTCGAGCGGCAGGATCGTCACGTCGGCGGTGGTTTCACCGGCGGCGAAGGTCACCGTGCCGGAGAGTCGCCCGTAGTCGCTGCCGGCCGTCGCCGTGCCGCCGACCGTGAAGTTCACCGTGAGCGGCGAGGTCAGGTCGCCTCCCGCTCTCGCGAACCGGATCGTTCCCGGATCGAGGCCCGCCTCGGCCGCCGTGCCATCCACTGTCGTGATCGTCACGACGGGCAGGGCAGGGGCGGGCGTCGACGACCAGAGCGAGCCGTCCGCGGCCGCGACCACGGCGTTGTAGCGGGAGGCTGTTTCCAGGGGCTCGTCCATCCGATGGAGTTTGGCGAAGTCGCCCCACGGGCTCGCGCCCGCCTGACCCGTGAACTGGAAATCGACATACAGATCCATCCCCTCGGCGTCGAGGGCCCGGAGGTAGTCGCGCTCGATGTCGCCCATGCGCGGATCGTTGACCGCCGCGTAGAAGGCGTTTTGGTACGGGCCGCCGCGGCCGTCCATGTGCGGACCGCCCTCGTAGGCGAGGAGTTTGATGTCGCGGCCGAGCGTCGTTCCCCAGGTGTTGGCGAGGTTTTGGTGGTTGCGGACCCAGCCGACCGATTCGGCGACGGCTGCCCGCGTATCGGCCAGGATCGTGTCGACCGTGGTGGCCGCCGTGTAGGAGCCGCGTTGGTCGTCGTTGGGGCTGAAGTAGGGGGCGATCGCGATCGCGTCGAACGAACCGGCCATGCTCTCCACGACCCGATTGGTCACCCAGTCGTTGGCAGCCCAGCCGGCGGCCACGCGCACGAGCCGGTTCGTCTGTCCGGAGAACACGTCCGACCAGATGTCGAGGTCGCGCTTCGCCTCGCGGCCGGCGACCTGCCAGTTGTCGAGCCCGGCATTCTGCGGCAGCCGTGTCTGCCCCATCACCCATTGCGAGGCCTCGAAGCCCCAGCCGAAGTTCCAGATCTCGTTCGACCACTCGACGCAGGCTTTGCGGCCGGGTTCGAGATGATCGCGGACGTAGGTGGCGAAGTTGCGGACGAACGTGTCGTCGGCCATG
>Ga0136644_10002505_pt1 | contig 14030 bp, 10 predicted proteins | sample C_130820_EF_Meta_FD_94780 | JGI IMG/M metagenome (GOLD analysis project Ga0136644, IMG submission 94780) | Freshwater microbial communities from Lake Croche, Canada to study carbon cycling - C_130820_EF_MetaG (v2) (version 2) | ecosystem: Environmental > Aquatic > Freshwater > Lake | place... | reverse complement strand
TTCTCCCATTAATAATCTGGTCATCAAAGGTCAAGTTAGAAGAATGCAAGCCATTCAAATTCAACAGCAACCCGCTTGGGTCTTGGCCAAAAACAATGACAGTACCCAAATTATCCGCTTCAAAAAACCGAATGGAAAATAATTACCTGATTAGCTGAATGCTGCCGTTCTTGATCATTTTCTTTCCTGATCTAATGGCGGTTATCTCCATTTGATAAGGATATAATCCAGCAGGTTGGGGATTCCTTTTAAAGTTACCATCCCAACCCTGGTTATTGTCTTTACCATCAAAGATCAATTGACCCCAACGGTTGTAAATTTTTAAGCTATTGATTTGATAACCAGTACTGGGTGGAATTCTAAACAAATCATTAAGCCTATCTCCATTAGGGGTGAAGGCGGTTGGAATATATAGTTCAGGATCGCACAAGGCATTGACTTTAACGCTGGCTGTTTTACTACCGCAGAGATTACTCACTTTAACACTATAAGTTCCAGCCTGTTTTACAGTTAGGAAATAATCCTTGCTTGGAATATTGTTCCATAGGTATTGATCATATCCATAAGTGGTTATTAATTGAATACTGTCTCTTCCTTCTAAACAAGTATCTGCACCCAGTTTAATGGCAGAAGGGTCTTTGAAAACAGTTACTTGATAAATTTTAATGCTGTCACAGCCCAATGCAGTTTTGAAACTCACATAATAGGTTCCTGAAATTCTAATAGGAACCTGGTCTGGTAATTTGTAATTGTCCGTTTCACATATAGATACTTTGATAATATTGACGGTATCAATCATGTCTTTACAACAAGCATTGGTACAGGTAGTAGTAATGGTTAAGGGATAGTCTTTGGCATTCACCGTGGCTGTTGAAAAACTATTGCTCGGGTTAAGTTCATTGGTATGAATCATGGCTGGATTATCAGCAATTAATAAACCAGCAGCATCAAAACTATTGAGACTGGTACTTGTTGCCATACAAGCCAAGTTGCCTGCTGTATCTGTTTTGTAGAGAAAGCTGTTTTGTTGGTTAGATGGACTATTTAAGAAAATATAATAGCCATCAGTACCAAGGGTCAAAGAGCTAGCAGTTTGGGCTCCGGAATTGGTTAGAAAGGCTTTTTGTTTACTAATACTTCCTTGATCATCAATACTTGCAATAATGGCTTGACTACCATCCTGCAACAGTATTTGTCTATTGCCAGAAAGATCAGTTTTGGCATCTACTATAAAACTGCCTTTTTCGCTGGTTTGATAGCCTACTATTTTTTTGATTGTTCCGGTATTGGAACTAATGATATTGACCGCTTTGGTGCTAATGGGCGGAATCATTAAATTATTGGTATCGGCAAAGCCTAAAAATGATAAATCTCCATTGGGTAATTGTTGTATTTGTCTAATGGTGCCTTCATTGAAAAAAACATTAGATGCCTGACGGCGAATGTTTAAGGTTCTATCCCAATTAAATTTTCCGGTTGCAAAATCTAAACCGGAAAAATAGTAATTCACTTTTAAGATAGAATCTCTATTCAACAAACGTTGATCCATGATTCCCCCAGTAACAATTTCTTTTCCGTCTTTGGTTTGCAATAATTGATTGGAAAGGTTATATCTAAATTCAAATACGCTTGAATTGGCAATGGCCTGCCAAATGGTATTTCCATTTGCATCCATTCTTAAAATAATGGATTTGGTACTTAGTGGTGGCGTTTTCCATACAACCGCACTTAGAATAAAATCGCCATTACTGGCTTTGATTAAATTTTGCAAAAAAGTACTTTCCACACCTGAAATAAATCCTTGATCCATTTTTTTGGTCCAAAGGACATTACCATATCTATCAATCATCATTAATACGCCCCAATTGGGATTGGGAGGTGCGGGGTCAGTAACACCCCAATACGTTTGTATGGTTCCTGTTATCAAATAGCTGGTATCAGATGCAGCAATCATATCATTGAATTGAAGCAAATCATAACCCGGTATGCTATAACGTTTTGACCAGATGGCTGACCCTGATTTGGTAAAAAGGCTTACCCATCCGTCATTATGTACTTTACCAGATTGTAAGTAGTTGATATTACCTAGATTGAGCAGTTCTTTTTCCTTGGTCTGCACTGGCTTAACCACGGTCTGTGTTTCTTGTCCCGTATACTGTTTGGCAAATTCACTAATGGCGCAGGCCTGCCCTTGGGAATTATTTGTATAACCCAACAGCAGGAATAATAGGAAAATTATCAGCACAGGGTGCTTACACATCAGCATCAGTTTGTTTGCCGGGGCGGGCTAGGTACAAGAATAAATGTAAGCAAATGCCTTTACATAACCGGATAGTAGATCCGGGTAATCCATTTTGTGCTGTCTTTCTCTAATGCTCTATCTGTTACTAGTGAATAGAATGGGATTGCTGGAGACGTAATATGGTTATCCTGCACAAACAAATGCATTTGTTGCATAGCAGTTAATGCGCTGATTTCTCCGCCTTTCACCTCTCCAATCAAAATTTTACCAGCTACCATCCGTTTCCAAGAGAAATTAGCAGTTTCTGGAATTTGCTTGTCTACCGGTAGGGCAACCATAGTCTGAAAATGCGTACTATCCAAAATAGTAATATTCAACATAGGAAAACCCGTCTGTTTGGCACCTGTTTGATTGGCATAATTTTTCAATTGGTCAATCATGGCCAGCACCGTGGCTTCATCTGGAAGACTAGCTAAGATTTTTTTGGTACTGACTAAAATGGTATCCTTCACCATGTCTTGCACAATTTGCATACCATAGACTTTTTCCCTTGATTCTAAGAATGCTTTTAAACCTTGATGTGGCGCTGCAATGGCTTCTTTCAAGTCTTTCATGAAAAAATAATCTGTTACCCTTTTAATGGGGTTCCATCCGCTAGCTAATTGGTAATTCCAAAAAATGGCCATGGAATCCAAACCAAGCTGTGCATAAATCAATTGACCAGTGATTATTTTGTTCTTAAAATTTGATTGAACTTCATATCCATTAAACAAAGCTTTTTGAGGATGGTGTTGGGCATTATCCCAGCTAAGTTCTTGCAACTGCGTTTTTTGAGCGCTATCTTTTGGCCACCACTTTATCCATTGGCTGGTATCCATGATTAATCGGGTGCCTGCATTAATAGAAGCATTAACAGCCATTACTTTAGAAACCTTAATATTTTCAGGAATCAATGCATACACAGCAATCAGACCTGCTAATAGTAAAATGAAAATGGCAATCATTATTTTTTTCATGGATGGTTGGTTAGCGTCCTGCAAATTAGTAAAGAAAACAGTTAAAAAAATAGAATGCTTGCTGCAAACCTTTGCGGTGGAAACTGTGCTTACATCAAACCAAGGTAATTGATTAATTTGCTCTTCTAGAACTTGCCATATGCGAATACTGTTGCTTACACTGGTTACCTGTATTGGTATGCAGGCCATGTCACAAACAAAGCCCGATAGTTGGAAAATCAAAGCTTCCAAATGGGATCCAACTAATTACTATGGTGTTACGGTAGCCAATGGGATGATTGGGATTGTTTCTTCTCCCGAGCCCTTTAAAGTCAAAGACGTGGTTTTGGCCGGAGCTTATGACCAATATGGTAGGGGAAGGGTGAGTAATTTTTTGCGCAGTTTTAACTTGCTCAATATGCAGTTAGATATTGATGGCAAAAGAATTGGCGGGACCGATGCCAAAAACATGCAACAGGAACTGGACATGCACCATGCTAGCTTTACCACCAGTTTTGATTATGCAGACAAAGCTACTGTTACCTATACTTATTATTCTTTGCGTCAATTGCCTTTTACGGTTTTGATGGATATTAGTATCACGGCTAAAAAAGACATTAGTATCAATAGTGCTTCTGTTATGGAAGCACCCGATGCGCTCAAAGACGTTCAAAATTATTACAATGAAATTGATAGACCACATGTGGTATTAAGTCTGCTTACTTCTACTGCCAAGAGTCCAACGGGTAAATTACTCATGTGCGCCAGTAATACCTTTCTTTTTAGTGAGCCACATGGATCTGAACCAAGGGTCATTCATGAAATGTGGGACAACAACATGCACTTGATGAAATTTGCGCGTAAGATTAAAGCAGGCGAAACTTATCGCTATTCAGTTGCGGGTTCCTCTATTACATCGGCCCATCATGATGATCCTTTGAATGAAGCAGAACGCATGACCATTTTTGCAAGACTAGAAGGTAGAGACAGACTAATCAATTTTCACAACAAAGCCTGGGATGAACTCTGGCAATCAGACATACAAATTGAAGGAGACGTCCAGTCTCAACAAGATATTCATAGCATGCTCTATCACTTGTATTCCTTTTCAAGACCGGGTACTGCAATGAGTCCATCGCCCATGGGGCTAAGTGGCTTGGGATATAATGGACATGTATTTTGGGACACCGAACTTTGGATGTATCCATCTTATTTAGTGCTGCAACCAGAAATGGCCAAGAGTATGGTGGAGTATCGCTTTCAGCGTTTAGATGCAGCAAGAAAAAATGCCTTTAACCATGGTTACAAAGGTGCCATGTTTCCATGGGAATCTGCCGCTACTGGGGTAGAAGAAACGCCAGTATGGGCATTGAGTGGTCCATTTGAACACCATATTACGGCTTGTGTTGGACTAGCTGCATGGAATTACTACTGTGTAACACAAGACCTTGATTGGTTAAAAGAAAAGGGCTGGCCCATCATGAAAGAGACGGCCGATTTTTGGGCAAGTAGGGTAGAAAGAAATGGTCCTGGAAAATACGATATCAAAAATGTGGTAGCCGCTGATGAATGGGCGGAGAATGTAGATAATAATGCTTGGACCAATGCTGCCGCAAAAGCCTGTTTGAATAATGCGGCTTTGGCAGCCAAACTCTTAGGATTAAAAGCAGATCCTGATTGGGCAACAGTGGCAAGCAATATTCCCATCTTAAAGTTTGCAGACGGGGTAACCAAGGAGCACGCTACTTATGCGGGTGAGGGTATTAAACAGGCCGATGCCAATTTGTTGTCATATCCGCTAAAAGAAGTAATAGGTGCTGCTGCCATTAAAAAAGACTTGGAATACTATTCCACTAGGGTGCCCAATGAAGGCACACCAGCCATGACGCAAGCCATTTTTACCCTTTTATATGCCCGTTTGGGCGATGGGGCAAAAGCCTATCATTTTTTCCAAGACGCGTATTTGCCCAATCTCAATCCACCATTTAGGGTGATTGCAGAGACCAAGGGTGGAACCAATCCCTATTTTGCCACAGGGGCTGGGGGAATTATTCAAAGCATTTTAATGGGTTTTGGTGGACTAGAGATTACGCCTCAAGGATTAACACAAGTGAAATCTGCCTTGGCGCCAAACTGGAAAAAGCTTACTATCACTGGGGTTGGCAAGGAAAAGAAAACCTATATAGTTCAATAAAAAATATTATTTTAGGGCATTGAAAAAATTGTTTGCCATAGCGTTATTGGGCATTTTGCTGTTTAACTGGGGAGGATACCGTTTGTTAACGGACTACCTAGAAGACCGCGCCGATCTGCAATTGGAAGCCCAATTGGACCAAGACAATTATGACGAATCTGCATTAATCAGCATTAAGGTTCCAACCAATCTACCTTATTACCACAATAATATCAATTACGATCGTGTAGACGGTTCCATTAACATTCGTGGAGTGGAATACAAATACGTAAAACGCCGTATTTATAATGACTCTTTAGAATTGATGTGTATACCCAATATGGCCAAAACGGGCATGCAAAATGCCAGAGACGATTTCTTCCGTTTGGCCAATGATTTGGTAAGCAACAACAGTGCAAAAAAATCTGGAAACCAACATGGCCATTCCATTAAGTTTTCCGTACAAGATTATACTGCCACTCCGGCAATTAATTTGAACCCTGCAATGCAGTATGTAGTTGTAGCAGCAAATACAACTGTATTCCAACATTTCAAATCCATCTATTTGGATTGTCTGGAAAGGCCGCCACAGGCTTAATACCAGATGATTAACAAGATTTCATACCTGCACGGAATAGCAGCCGTGCGGGTAACTTTATTATTTTCTACCAGCTTATTATTCTGATATGAAACATTTCCTGATTGGGATTTGCGCATCCCTGTTATTATTCGGATGCAAGGAGAACAAAGCATACAAAACTTATTTACATAATCCTGATTTATTTAGCAATACCGTACATGAACTCAACACGGTAGTAATGGGAAATAATTTTCCTCCTATGGTGGCTTCTAGAAACTATGCTTATGCTGCCATTGCAGCTTATGAAGTAATTGCTGCTGGAAATCCTGCTGGGTATCAATCCTTGGCTGGTCAATTACACGGATTAAAATCCATTAGTCTTCCAACAGATACGGTTGGCGCTGATATAGATTTAGCGGCTTTGTTGGCGTATATGAAAGTGGGAGAAGCGGTCACTTTTCCTGAAGGAAGTTTGAAGTTGTATAAAGACAGTATTTTGATTTTAGCAAGAGCGAAAGGCCTACCTGAAGCTGTTGAGAAAAAATCACAGGAATTAGCTGATAGCGTAGGGATGTCTATTATCCGTTGGAGCAAAAAAGACAATTACTTAGAAACACGTGGTGCTGAAAAGTATACTGTTCTGGATGTTCCTGGAAGATGGGTGCCAACACCACCTTTGTATGCTTCTGCAGCGGAACCCCATTGGAAAGAGATCAGACCCATGGTCATTGACAGTGCAGGATTTTTTAATGTACCTCCACCGCCAACATTTAATATCACGGACAAGAATAGCCAATACTATCAAGAAGTGATGAAGATCAAAAATGCAGTAGATAGTCTTACGCCAGAACAACAACATATGGCTGAATTCTGGGATGACAATCCCTTTAAAATGAATGTTACTGGGCATGCTATGTTTGGTAGTAAAAAATTCTCACCTCCTGGTCATTGGATGAGTGTGGTAGGAATTGCAGCACAACAAGCAAAAGCCGATTATGGTACTACTGTTACAGCATTTGCCAAAACAAGTATTGCCTTATTTGATGCATTTATTCAAAGTTGGTTTGCCAAATACACCTATAATACCGTTAGACCTGAAACAGTGATTAATAAATATATAGACATGAACTGGAGACCCTTGTTGCAAACCCCGGCATTTCCGGAATACACTTGCGGTCACAGTACTATTTCATCCGCAGCTGCGGAATCACTGACCAGTGTCTTTGGTGATAATTTTGCTTATACCGATTCAACTGAAATTGAATTTGGAATCAAGAGCCGTTCATTTAAATCATTTAGGGCAGCAGCTGAAGAAAATAACTGGGCCCGTTTTTATGGCGGTTTGCATTTTCACAACTCTTGTATCATTTCTACCGAATATGGTAGAAAAGTTGGTACTTTGATTGTGAATAGGTTGAAGATGAAAAAATAAAATTACACAATAATTAAAACCCACAAATGAAAAAGCTTCTTACTATACTAATTTTATGTTCGATATTTAATACTACAGCTCAATCTCAGGGTTGTGTGGCCATCAGAGGTGCTGGTGGCGCGGCTTGCAGCATGATGGATCACATGAAAAATCTTGACAGTGCCGGCTGGATGTTTAGTTCCAATACCAGGTACTTTAAATCTTACAAACATTTTGTTGGAACCGAGGAACAGAAGCAACGTGTTGCACTAGGAACTGAAGTGATCAATCATGCTTTTAGTCTTGACCTTGGCTTGACACGGGTATTTAATAAGCGTTGGAGCATGTCTGTCTATGTTCCCATTTTAGCCAATACTCGTTCCTCTTTGTATGAACACGGTGGTAAAGAAAGAAGCAGCACTGAATCCTTTGGTTTGGGTGATATTCGCGTGGCTGGATATGCTTGGTTAATTGATCCCGCCAAACAGGGCAAATTCAATATACAAGTTGGTTTGGGTATCAAACTACCAACCGGGGATTACAAATACACAGATCGCTTTAATACTGCCACTAAAGGAGTCACTATCATTGGTCCAGTAGACCAATCCATTCAATTGGGTGACGGTGGAACTGGCTTTACTACAGAGTTGAACATGTATTATAACCTATCACACAAGTTGGGTCTTTATTCCAATTTGTATTATCTGTTGAATCCACGTGAGCAAAATGGCGTTTCTACCCAAAGGGGTGGCGTGCCATCTGCAGCAACTGTTTCTTATACTTCAGATGTGATGAGTGTTCCAGACCAATACTTGGCTAGGGTTGGTGCTAACTATTATACCGGTAAGTTCACTGTTTCTGGTGGCTTAAGGTATGAATGTATTCCTGTACATGATTTAATTGGTGGTAGCGAAGGCTTCCGTAGGCCTGGTAGAATCTTGACTGCAGAACCTGGTGTTACTTATAGTGTTAAGAAGCTCAACTTTTACGCGTATGTTCCAGTAGCATTGGTGCGTAACAGAACCCAAAGTGTACCAGATCAAATTCGTACAGACCTAACCGGTGTTTACGCGCAGGGCGATGCCGCTTTTGCTGATTATTCCATCAATATTGGATTTAGTGTAAGATTCTAAATCAGTTTGGCCATTTTTCAACGCGTTTGCCGTGCCAAAATTGATGGGGCGGATTAAAGAAATACCATTGAGTTAAATCAAAAAAATGGATACCATCAAAAGGTATCCATTTTTGTTATATTTAAGCCATAAACTACCTTATGTTTTTACCTGTTCTTTTTAGTGTTGGAATCATTCTGGTTTCTATTGTTATACATGGTTTGGGGAATACCTATTTGGTTCTTTACCTCTATAAAAAACAGCAAAGGGCTATAAAAAAATTAGGATACAAATCAGCCTTTCAAGTGCTTTCCTTTACCGCTTTATTATTAATGATGCTCCATTTTTTAGAGATTATGATTTGGGCAATAGTGTATCTCTCCATTCCAGAAATAAGACAGTTGGCCAATTTTGAAGAAGCTACCTACTTTTCTATGGTTACTTATGCCACCGTAGGCTATGGTGATATTGTACTAGAACCCCAGTGGAGAATCATGAGTGGGTTTGAGGCCATGAGCGGAATTCTACTATTTGGTTGGTCAACAGCCATGTTATTTTCCATTGTTCAGAAAATTTTATCTGAATTGTTTCACAAAGTGGTCAACAAAGAAAAGAATTCTTTAAAGTTTTAAAAGAAGCACTAAATAACTTATGAGCGCTGATATGGAAGTTGAAGTAGCTTATACTACTTCCAATATACATAACCCATATGCTGGAATAATGAGGTAATTATGATCATGTCCAATTTCAAACATGGTTTCTGTCCAGTGGTCAAACAACTTATTAGCTCTTTTGCCATGGTTTTTGAAAGCATGCCAAGTTAGATAGGCAGCTTCATTACTAAAATTGAATAAACAATAAAATTGTTGATCCTCATTAGAGCGTATAAATCCGGCAACATGAATATTGTATGGGGTTAGCCAAGTCAGATTTTTGGTATCAGAAAATACTGAATTGTTTTTTCTGATTTGAATCAGTTTTTTTGTGGCGCTGAAAACTTTTGCCTCAATGGTATCTGGCTCTTTTATTTTTTCTGCCCTGTTCCAATCAATCATGGGTCTATGCATCCATCGATTATCATAACTTTTTCCAGGGTCATTTAAATAGCCATAGTCATTAACGGTTCCAAGTTCATCACCATAAAACAAAATGGGAAGTCCGCCAATAAACATGCTTTGCCCTTGCATTAAAGTGATTTTTTGCAAAGCAATTTCAATGGCAGTTGTATCATTCCGGTTAATGGCTTTTTCCAGTCCGCAGAGCGATGCCAAAGAACCACTAATTCTTGCATCCTGCGTTTTGGGATTCACAGAAAATAAAGCTCCAGAGGCTGGGGAATAGGGTAGGGCGCCTGAATAATATTCTTTCAAGAATTTTCTATGTTCATAGGCATTAAATCCTGCTGCTCTAATCATACTATCATCATAGCCTAATCCAATATCATCGTGACATCGGGTATAGGTTATCCAAGAACATCCGAATGGTTTTTGTAGTAATTCCTGCTGAGCTGCTAACATAATCCTAGTATCGCCTGTGGCCAATGCATCCCATTGTAATGCCATTTGAGTAGCATTATAGGCAAAGTCACATTCTTTTGCAACAAATCTATCCGTGCCAAAATACTTCATAATTTCTGCAGGAGCTACAATGGCTTCACCCAATAAGGCCATGCCAGGTGCTGCTACTTGAACGCATAATTTAATTAAACGTAAAAGGTTATGCGCTTCGGGTAAGTTTTGGCAACTGGTTCCTATTTGCTTCCAGATAAATGCAGGAGCATCAATGCGTAATACATCCACACCCAAATTGGCATAATAAAAAATAGTATCTATCATGGTGACCAATACTTCTGGATTGGTATAATTCAAATCCCACTGGTAATTGTGGAACACACTCATCACCCATTTATCACACTCAGGAACATAAGAAAAACTACCTGGTGCTGATTCTGGGAAAATCTCGGGCATATGCTCTTCAAACTGATTGGGAATATACCTATCATCATACATGTAAAAATAATCCTGATAACGTTTGTCTCCTGCTTTTGCTTTTTCTGCCCATTGGTGTTTATAAGATGTATGGTTGAGTACAATATCAATCATCAAATACATCCCTTTTTCACGCATGGCAGTTTGAACAGCGAGCAAATCTTCCATGCTTCCAAATCTGGGGTCCACTTTTCTAAAATCAGAAACAGCGTATCCACCATCACTTTCTCCTTCCGGACTTTCAAATAAGGGCATTAAGTGCAAGTAATTCACACCTAATGCTTGAAAATAAGACAGTTTTGATTCCAAGTTTTTTAGGCTCCCACAAAACCTATCTACATACAAGCTCATGCCCGTTAGTTGGTTGCTAAGGAACCAATTACCTTTTTCTTCTTTTTCTTCGTCTTTTTGCTTTAAGCTATCGGGTCTATTGTCATAAGCTTTGGCAATAGTTTCTAATAAGTGGGTAAAAGCTTCTTTACCCTTTGGATGGGTTTGATACAGGTTTTGATAGAGTTGGGCAATATCTTCAACATTGCTTATAAATCTACTATAGAACAAATTGTCTTTACCCGCAACATCCAATTGGTGTTGTAAAACTGATAGAGAAATTTGTTGATGCAATTGATAGTTGTACACGTTCAAAAAATTTATTCGAATATTTGATTGTTCAGGTGTTTAAATGCTTCCATTGCGCCAAGCCATTCACAAGTGCGTGCCCCTGCTTTGTTGGCATTGGCAACCATTTTTTGCCAAGTAGTTAAATCCAGCGCATTTATTTGTTCTAAAGTAAGATTTGCTAATTGGTAAAGTAGTGCGCCTACAAAAGCGTCTCCAGCACCAGTGGTATCAACTGTGTTTACCGGTATACTTGGAATGATACAGGTAGTTCCATTGAAACCTAACAGTGTGCCTTCTTTTCCCAGTGTAATGGTAAAAATGGCGTTTGTATTTTTCAACATAGCATCAACTGCTGCGTCTAGATTTTCCGTACCTGTGATTAATATAGCTTCTTCATCACTCACCTTAAAATAATGACATTGGTTTAATAAGTTCCATGATTGCGAGATAAAAGATGCCGTATTGTCTTTGAACAGCAAATGCCGATAGTTGGGGTCAAAGCTGATAAAAATGGATTGCGTACTTGCTTTTTCTAATAACCTCAAATAAGCTGCTTGCAATGGGCCGGATAAGAATGCTGTTGCAGATCCAAAATGGATAATAGAAATGTCTGTAAGGTCAATTGCTTCAATATCGGAAACTGATAATAAGCCATCGGCCCCGCGATTAAAAACAAAATCTCTTTCTCCATCTTCCATTAAAGACACAAATGCAAAAGTGGTAAAGTGTTGATCATCTAATAACATGTATTTGGTAGACACGCCAAATTCTTTCATTACTTCTACCAATTGTTTTCCAAATGGGTCATTCCCAACTTTGGCAGATAACTGAACTTCACCACCTAACGCAGCCACAGCAGCGGCAACATTGGTGGGTGCGCCTCCCGGTTTTTTTAAAAAGTTTTGACCTTTTGACAAGCTGCTTCCCTTATCGGTGCAAATCATATCAATCAAAGCTTCTCCAATGCAAAGTATTTTCATGTGTTTAATTTGATTAGTGTGCGCCTCCACTGCTAATAGACATGTCTTCATCAGCTGGTATTACTTTTTTAATACGCAATGTGGCCACACAGGCTATTAATAATAAAATGCCTCCAAAGCTAATGGCCTTGCCAGGATCATTGTCCAATACATGGTTCAATACCCAACCAAATGTGGTGGTTTGTAAAATCATGGGTATCACAATCATCATATTAATAATACCCATATAAACACCATATCTTTCTTTTGGAATATCATTTACTACCATCAAATAAGGAACGCCCATCATACTGGCCCATGCAATTCCAAATCCTGTCATGGGAACAAAAAGTAAGTATTGATTTTCAATATGAGGGAATGCCAATAGCCCCAAACCGGCCATTAATAAACAGGTCATATGTACGTGTTTAGGACTGTATTTTTTGGCCAATCCTACCAATGCAAATGCAGATAAAAATGTTACTACATTGTACCAGCCATTGACCAAGCCAGCCCATCCAACTGCTTCTTCATATAATTTGGGGTCCTTGGTTGGTGAGGTTTTCCAAACCGATTGTGCAATGCTTTTTGATGCATTTTGCCAATAACAAAACAGCGCATACCATTGAAAAAGGTAGACCAAGGCCAATTGCCACATAACTTTAGGCATGTCTTTGATGGCACTAAAGATTTCTATAAAAGGCGTAAACACAGACCTTTTTTCTGCCTGCAAAATTGCTAACTCATCTGCAGTAGGGGGAATTTCAGGTGTTTTGGTAATGGACCAAAGTACCGAGGTAATGGAACAAATTGATCCAAGAAAAAAGGAACCAAATACCCAGTAAGGAATCTGGCTATGGGATTGTTTTAAAAAGTCTATTTTTTGAAAAGCAAACAAGGAAAGGTTGGCAAGGGTGATTCCTAAACCAGTAAAAAAGCTTTGGGTTAAAAAGCCTGTGGGTTGCTGGTCTGCCGGTAATTTGTCTGCAATAAATGCCCTATAAGGTTCCATTGCCGTATTATTGGCTGCATCCAATATCCAAAGTAATCCCCCTGCCATCCAAAGGGTGCTACTAAATGGATAAATGAATAAACAAAGACTGCAAAATAAAGCACCTACAAAAAAATAGGGCTTTCTTCTACCGTATTTGGGGTGCCAGGTTTTGTCACTCATGGCACCAATTATGGGTTGAATCAAGAGCCCAGTCATTGGGCCTGCTAGATTTAATAACGGAATTTGATCGGGACTTGCTCCCAAGAAATCGTAGATAGGATTTACGGCACTTTGTTGCAATCCAAAACTGTATTGAATACCAAAGAAGCCCACATTCATATTAATGATCTGAGAGAAACTCAAACGAGGTTTGGTCAGTGACATGGCAATGGCATTGGTTAGTCTCTAAAAATAGGTAAATCACTAAGAAAAAAGACAGCATTAGCAGTGCTTAAGACAAATACCAATAATTCCAACGTTGCCGGGAACGTTTGCGTAGAAAAAAAGTTGAATTCCCATTTTGTCTTGTCTTTATAAGTGTAGCATTAGGTGTAATTTTGATTGTTTTTTCCAAAAAAGCCTAATAATTACACAATCTCAAAAACGATTTTTTTATTAAACTACCTGCCATGTTCCTATTTCATCCGAATCTCGGTTGTGGAAGCCATTTTTCTATGGAGCTTCCAAATGCTAAAACCAATGTTTCTAGATTACTATTACCCAAATTCAATGCCGTCCCCATTAAAATATTGATGGGGTTCCTATTGCTCTTAGGAATTTCTTTGTTTCAGACAAGTCTAATGGCCCAAAATGCCTCCAAACCTGTTACGGGTAAAGTACTTGGTGCCAATAACCAAGCTTTAGAAGGAGTAACAATCTCTCAAAAAGGGGGTTCTAAAATGTCTTTAACAGACAAGGATGGCAAATACAGTATTTCTGTACCTGCTAATGCAAC
>Ga0136644_10002502_pt1 | contig 14036 bp, 10 predicted proteins | sample C_130820_EF_Meta_FD_94780 | JGI IMG/M metagenome (GOLD analysis project Ga0136644, IMG submission 94780) | Freshwater microbial communities from Lake Croche, Canada to study carbon cycling - C_130820_EF_MetaG (v2) (version 2) | ecosystem: Environmental > Aquatic > Freshwater > Lake | place... | reverse complement strand
GTGTGTGGTTCGGATGCAATGAATATCAACGGCAAGAATGGCCTTGCCTGCATCACGAATTTGCGCGATCTCAAGGAGCCGATTGTTCTAAAGCCGTTACCGGGTCTGCCGGTCATTCGCGATCTGATCGTCGATATGACCCAGTTTTTCAAGCAGTATCACTCGATCAAGCCCTATTTGATTAACGATGCCGCCCCGCCCGAAAAGGAACGCTTGCAATCGCCCGAAGAGCGGGAAGAGCTGGATGGACTCTACGAGTGCATCCTGTGCGCGTGTTGCTCAACCAGTTGCCCATCATTCTGGTGGAACCCGGACAAATTTGTCGGGCCCGCTGGCCTGTTGCAGGCCTACCGCTTTATCGCCGATAGCCGCGACCAAGCTACCAGCGAGCGCCTCGATAATCTCGAAGATCCTTACCGCCTCTTTCGCTGCCATACGATCATGAATTGCGTCGACGTGTGTCCCAAGGGCCTCAACCCGACGCGCGCGATTGGCAAGATCAAGGATTTGATGATCCGGCGCGCGGTCTGAGCCGAGTCGCGTTGTGGCGGGAATGCATCAGTCGGATCCTGTGCGCCGGCGCCGGCTGCGCTGGCGGTGCCGCCGGGGAATGCTCGAAAATGACCTGATCCTGACGCGATTTTTGGATCGCTACGAGCAGGAGTTGACGGATGACGAGGTCGCGGCAGTGGATGCATTAATGGAACTATCCGACAATGCGCTGCTTGACCTGATTTTGGGGCGTGAGGAGAGGATCGTGGAAAGCGATCCGCCAGCGACCCAAGCGGTGCTTGAGCGCCTGCGGGCGGTTTGAACAATAATCCGACCTCTTTGGAAACCAACGACAGGAAAGACTGCGATGACAAATGAAGTCAAAGCCACCCTAACGTTCTCTGACGGCAGCCCTGGGGCGGAGTTCCCGGTCTACCACGGCACGGTTGGCCCGGATGTCATCGATATCCGCAAGCTCTACGCGCAGACTGGAAAGTTCACCTTTGACCCCGGCTTCATGTCGACGGCAGCCTGCGAATCCGCCATCACGTACATCGACGGCGACAAAGGGGAATTGCTTTACCGTGGTTTTCCGATTGAGGAGCTCGCGGTCCATTGTGATTACCTCGAGACCTGCTACTTGCTACTGCACGGCGAGTTGCCGAATGTGGAACAGAAGCAGCGTTTCGTGCATAGCGTGACTTATCACACGATGGTTCACGAGCAAATGACCCGGTTCTATCAGGGTTTCCGCCGTGACGCGCACCCGATGGCGGTGCTCTGTGGTTCGGTCGGCGCAATGTCCGCGTTCTACCACGACAGTCTCGATATTTATAACCTCGAGCACCGTTACATCAGCGCGATTCGCTTGATCGCCAAGCTGCCGACCCTGGTGGCGATGGCCTATAAGTATTCAATCGGGCAGCCCTTCGTTTATCCGCAGAACAATCTGAGCTACACCGCGAACTTCATGCGCATGATGTTTGCGAACCCCTGCGAGGAGTATCAGGTCAACGAGGTTTTGGTCCGTGCGCTCGACCGTATCCTGATTTTGCATGCTGATCACGAGCAGAACGCTTCGACCAGCACGGTGCGCTTGGCTGGGTCGTCCGGAGCCAACCCGTTTGCTTGTATCGCGGCGGGCGTGGCAACCCTGTGGGGCCCTGCTCACGGCGGGGCCAACGAGGCCTGCCTGCTGATGCTGAACGAGCTGCAGGCGGCGGGTGGGGTTGAAAAGATCGGTAAATTTATCGATCAGGTGAAAGACAAGAACTCGGGCGTCAAACTCATGGGGTTCGGGCACCGCGTTTACAAAAACTTCGACCCGCGGGCCAAGCTGATGCGCGAGACCTGTTACGAAGTATTGAATGTTCTCGGCTTGCAGGACGACCCGCTGTTCAAACTGGCGATGGCGCTTGAGAAGGTTGCCCTCGAAGACGACTACTTCGTTAATCGCAAGCTCTACCCGAATGTGGATTACTACTCGGGCATCGTTCAAAAAGCATTGGGTATCCCGACCGATATGTTCACGTGTATTTTTGCGCTGGCCAGAACGGTGGGCTGGATTGCGAACTGGAACGAGATGATCTCGGACCCCGACCAGAAAATCGGCCGCCCGCGCCAGCTCTTCCGTGGCGAAGTTCGCCGCGCCGTTTTGCCAATCGGGCAGCGCTGAGACCCTTTAATTCAAGAGCCAGACACGATGTACATGAAAGCGTTTCAGGCCAACTCTTACCTGTTCGGCGGCAACGCGCCGTACGTCGAAGAGCTCTACGAATCGTATTTGCTTGATCCCACCTCGGTGCCTTCCGGCTGGCGCGGCTATTTCGACCAAATGCAACTCGTGCCGGCGCAGGGCTCCAACCCAGCCGCGCGTGACGTGGCGCACGCGCCGGTGATCGAGTCGTTTGCCGAGCGGGCGCGCGAAGGCACGCTGCAGCCGCGGCAAATGGGCGGGGACGCCGCCACGGCGCGGCGCCAGGTGCACGTGCAGCAGCTCATCGCTGCCTACCGAACCTTGGGCTCGCGCTGGGCCGATCTGGACCCGCTGCAACGCCAAGAGCGCCCACGAATCCCTGAGCTCGACACCAGCTTCTACGACTTTACCGAAGGGGATCACGCCAACGTCTATTCCGCGGCAAATGCCTTTTTCGGCTTTGATAACGCGCCCTTACGCGACATTATGAATGCGTTGCGTGAGACCTATTGTGGGTCGATCGGCGCAGAAATCATGCATCTGAATGACCAGACGCAGCGGCGTTGGTTACAGGAGCGCCTTGAGAGCAGTCGCGCTCGCCCTCAGTTTTCGGTGGATCAGCGCAAATGGATTCTCGACCGCTTGACGGCGGCCGAGGGCCTTGAGCGTTATCTTCACACCAAGTACGTCGGGCAGAAGCGATTTTCGCTGGAGGGTGGGGAAAGCTTTATCCCTGCATTGGACGAGTTGATCCAGCGCGCTGGGTCACGGGGGGTGCAGGAGATTGTTATCGGTTTGGCGCACCGCGGCCGCTTGAATGTGCTGGTCAATATTCTCGGCAAGATGCCGAAGGACCTGTTTTCGGAGTTCGAAGGCAAGCATGCGGATGACCTGCCGAGCGGGGATGTGAAATATCACCAGGGTTTCTCCAGTGATGTTTCGACCCCGGGGGGACCTGTTCACCTTTCGCTGTCGTTTAACCCCAGCCATCTTGAGATCGTCAACCCGGTGGTCGAGGGCTCGGTGCGCGCGCGGCAAGACCGGCGCGGTGATAGCAAGGGGCAGCAGGCGCTGGCGATTTTGGTCCACGGCGACGCCGCATTCGCGGGCCAAGGCGTCGTGATGGAGACCCTCAACCTTGCGCAGACGCGCTACTACGGTACCGGCGGCACGGTCCATATCGTCATTAATAACCAGATTGGCTTCACCACCAGCGACCCGCGCGATTCACGCTCGACGCTGTACTGCACCGACGTGGTGAAGATGATCGAAGCGCCGGTCTTGCACGTCAATGGCGATGACCCCGACGCCGTGGTGTTCGCCACCCAGATTGCGCTCGACTTCCGCATGAAATTCGGCAAGGACATCGTTGTCGACATCATCTGTTTCCGCAAGCTGGGCCATAACGAACAGGACACGCCGGCGGTGACGCAGCCGCTGATGTACAAGAAAATTGCCCAGCACCCTGGGACCCGTAAGCTGTATGCGGACAAACTGGTCGCGCAGGGCGTGATTGAAGCTGGGGTCGCCGATCAGCTGGTGCAGGACTTGCGCGCCGCATTCGATCAGGGCAAACATACTTTTGACCCGGTTCTATCGAATTACCAGGGCAAGTTTGCTGTCGACTGGGCGCCGTTTCTGCACCGCAAATGGACCGATAAGGCGGATACCGCAATCCCGCTCGCCGAGTTACAGCGCATCGCGCAGCGCATCACGACGATCCCGGAGCAGTTCAAGCTGCACCCCTTAGTGGAGAAGGTGATCGCCGACCGGCGCGCAATGGGCCGTGGCGAACAAGCGTTGGACTGGGGCATGGGGGAGCACCTCGCGTTTGCCTCGTTGGTCGCAGGAGGTTACGGCGTGCGGCTTTCGGGGCAGGACTGTGGCCGCGGAACCTTTACGCATCGGCATTCCGTCTTGCACGATCAGAACCGCGAAAAGTGGGACGCCGGCACTTACATCCCGCTGCAGCACGTGACGCCCAAGCAGGGCACCTTCACGGTGATCGACTCGGTGTTGTCCGAGGAGGCGGTGCTCGGTTTCGAATATGGCTATGCCACCGCAGAACCCAACACTCTGGTGATCTGGGAGGCCCAGTTTGGTGATTTTGCCAATGGGGCTCAGGTCGTGATCGATCAGTTCATCGCCTCGGGTGAAACCAAATGGGGCCGCGCCTGTGGGTTAACGATGCTGTTGCCGCACGGTTTTGAAGGGCAGGGCCCCGAGCACTCCTCGGCCCGACTCGAGCGCTTTCTGCAGCTGTGTGCTGAAGAAAATATGCAGGTGTGTCAACCATCGACCCCCGCGCAGATCTTCCACCTACTGCGCCGGCAGATGATCCGCCAGCTCCGCAAGCCGCTTGTGGTGATGACGCCGAAATCGTTGCTGCGCAACAAAGAAGCGGTCTCCGATCTGAAAGAGCTTGTGCAGGGCGATTTCAAAACCGTGCTGGGCGACTCCATGCCGGGCATCGATCCGGCCAAGGTGAAGAAGATCGTCTTGAGTAGTGGCAAAGTACATTACGACTTGCTGGTCGCGCGCCGTGAACGGGCGCTTGAAGATGTCGCCTTGCTGCGTATCGAGCAGCTCTACCCGTTTCCGGCTGCTGCATTGGTACGAGAGCTTCGGCATTTCCCGGCCGCCACGGAGGTCGTGTGGTGTCAGGATGAGCCGCAAAATCAGGGCGCCTGGACCTTTGTTCAGCCGCTGCTGCAGGAGGCGCTTGCACCAGCTCAGAAGCTGAGCTACGCCGGTCGGCCCGCTTCCGCCTCGCCCGCTGTGGGGTATTACGACAAGCATTATGCGCAACAGTCGGCCCTGCTCAATGCAGCACTCGGATCGGTCAAATCGAAAGTTGCGACCAGCCGACCTAAAGCCCGTAAAGCAACCTAGAAAACGTCGATTTGATCGATGTGCGTGCCGGTATGGCCGGCTGATTTTCTCCCCCCTCTTCGCTGGAATTCTGACCCAACATGGCTTTGATTGATGTAACGGTCCCGCAGCTGTCCGAATCGGTTGCCGAAGCGACCTTGTTGAATTGGCATAAAACGCTCGGTCAAGCGGTCGCTCGGGACGAGAACCTGATCGATATTGAGACCGACAAAGTGGTGCTGGAGCTGCCAGCGCCGTCGGCGGGCGTATTGACCGAAGTGCTCAAGAACGACGGCGACACGGTGGTGGCGGGTGAGGTCATCGCGCGCATCGACACCGAAGCCAGCGCGGGCACGGCTGCAAGCACGGCGCAGCCGAGTGCGCCAGCAGCGGCAGCGGCAGCGCCCGCTCTGAGCGGGGCAGCGGGGTCGGCGCCAAGCGCATCTTCAGCGCGTGGGCCCATCGCCATGCCGGCGGCGGCGAAGATGCTTGCCGAAACAGGCTTTCCGGCGGCGTCCATCGCGGGGACCGGGCGCGACGCGCGGATTACGAAGGGCGACGTGCTGCAAGCCTTGGCACAGCCTGCCGCGCCGGCCAACACGGCACCGAGTGGGCCGCCAACGGGCGCGATTCAGACCACCCTGCCGGAAGTGCCAGCGCCGCGATCCGTCGAAGCCTTGCTCGAGGGGCGACCCGAGCAGCGCGTACCGATGTCGCGCTTGCGCGCGCGCATTGCGGAGCGCTTGCTGCAGTCGCAGGCGAGCAATGCGATCTTGACGACTTTCAACGAAGTCAACATGCAGCCGGTCATGGACCTGCGCAAGAAATATCTCGAACGCTTCGAGAAAGAGCACGGCGTGCGCTTGGGCTTTATGAGCTTCTTTATTAAAGCCGCCGTCGCCGCGCTGAAAAAGTATCCGATTCTGAACGCGTCGGTGGATGGTAGTGACATTGTTTATCACGGCTATTTCGATATCGGTATTGCGGTTGGATCACCGCGCGGCTTGGTGGTGCCGATTATTCGAGGCGCCGACGGGCTGAGTTTTGCGCAACTCGAAAAGACCATTGCGGATTTCGGCAAGCGGGCTGGCGAGGGCAAGTTGGCACTTGAAGAAATGACGGGCGGAACGTTCTCGATCAGTAACGGTGGGGTGTTCGGCTCGATGCTCTCGACGCCAATCATCAACCCGCCGCAGTCGGCCATCCTTGGCGTCCACGCGACCCGCGACCGCCCAGTGGTTGAGAATGGTCAGATCGTGATTCGCCCGATCAACTACCTTGCCATGTCGTACGACCACCGGATCATCGATGGGCGCGAGGCGGTCTTGGGTCTGGTGGCAATGAAGGAGGCGCTGGAGGATCCGGCGCGCTTATTGCTCGACCTCTAAACGTCCAGCTTGCATCCACGGAACAGGAATCGATCGCGATGGCCCGTAGCTTTGATGTCGTGGTAATTGGTGCCGGCCCTGCCGGTTATGTCGCGGCGATTCGTTGTGCGCAGCTTGGCTTTTCAGTCGCTTGCGTGGAGAAATGGAAAAACCCAGCCGGCGAGCTCGTACTCGGTGGCACGTGTTTGAACGTTGGCTGTATTCCCTCGAAGGCCTTGCTGGCATCGAGTGAACTCTTCGAGGAAATGCACGTTCACGCGGATGTGCATGGCATTTCGGTTAAAGAAGCCAAGATCGATCTGGCCAAAATGCACGCTCGCAAAGACGGGATCGTCGCCAAGATGACGAAGGGCATCGAATTCTTGTTTCGCAAGAACAAGATCACGTGGCTCAAGGGGCACGCGCACTTTGTGTCCGCCGAGAACGGGGCCTATCGGCTCGAAATTCTCGGTGACGCGGGCTCGGAGCTGGTCGAGGCCCGTCAGGTCGTCATCGCGACGGGCTCGAAGGCACGCCACCTTGAGGGCATTCCCGTCGACAACGAACTGATCAGCGACAACGAGGGCGCGCTCAAGTTTGATTCGGTTCCGCAGCGCCTTGGTGTGATTGGTGCCGGGGTTATTGGTCTTGAGCTTGGTTCTGTTTGGCGCCGTCTTGGCGCGAACGTGACGATTCTCGAAGGATCACCCGAGTTTCTGGGCGCTTGCGACGAGGCCGTCGCCAGTGAGGCGCTGAAGCTGTTTCGCCGCCAGGGTCTGAATCTTGCGCTCGGGGCGCGGATCGAGTCCGTCGAAACGGTTGTCAAGGCTCGCAAACGCGAGGTGCACGTGCACTATGTGAATGCGGAAGGCGCCGCTCAAGTACTCGAATGCGATCGCCTGATTGTCAGTGTCGGTCGTCTACCCAACACCGAAGGACTCGGTCTGGATAAGGTTGGTCTCGCGACCGACGAGCGTGGCTTTATCCCGGTGGACGCGCACTGTCAAACGCAGTTGCCGGGCGTTTATGCGATTGGCGACGTCGTTCGCGGTCCGATGCTGGCGCACAAAGGTGAAGACGAGGGCATGATGGTGGCCGAGCTGATTGCTGGCCAAAAACCTCATCTCGATTACAACTGTATTCCTTGGGTGATCTACACCGCGCCCGAGATTGCCTGGGTGGGCCAAAACGAGAAGCAGCTGCGCGCCGCTCATCGTGCCTATCGGGTCGGCCAATTTCCCTTTGCTGCCAACGGCCGTGCCCTCGGAATGCAAGCGGCGGATGGTTTCGTGAAGATTCTCGCCGACGAACACACGGACGAAATTCTCGGTGTTCATATTGTCGCCGCGGGTGCTTCCGACCTCATCGCCGAAGCTGCGGTCGCGATGGAATTCAAGGCGAGCGCGGAAGACATCGCACGGATTTGTCACCCGCACCCCTCGTTATCGGAAGCGATGCGAGAGGCCGCGTTGGCGACTGCTCAACGCGCGATTAATCTCTAGGGAGCTCTGGCGAACCGATTCTTTCGATGTCGGTTTCTGCTCGTTATCAGGAGCAGCAGCAGGCCCACGGGTGGCAGCCTGATGCGGCGCAAGCGGCAGCGGTGGCACGCTTGCAGCGCCTGGAGGATGAGTTGCTCGCGTTCAAACAGGCGCGCGCGAACCGCTTGTTGCGCGTTTTTCGCGCCCCCTCGGTGCCGCGGGGGATCTGGATGTGGGGCGGGGTCGGGCGCGGCAAGAGCTTCCTGATGGATTGCTTTTTCGCCGAGGTGTCGATTGTTCGCAAGACACGCGTGCACTTTCATGAATTCATGCGCAGCGTGCACGCCGATTTAAGCCAACTGAAGGGACAGGCTGACCCGCTGGACGCGGTCGGCGAGCGCATCGCGAAGCGTTTTCGCCTTCTTTGTTTTGATGAGTTTCATGTCAGCGATATTGCCGACGCGATGATTCTTGAGCGGCTTATGCGCGCGCTTTTTAAGCGCGGCGTGACCTTCGTCATGACATCGAACTACGCGCCCGACCAGCTTTACCCGGATGGGCTCCACCGAGACCGGATCTTGCCGGCGATTGCCTTGCTGCAAGCGCACCTCGACGTGGTGCGAGTCGACAGCGGTTTGGATTATCGACGGCGCCCACTTGAGCAGCAGGACGTTTATTTCGTCGCTGACCACGACGCGGCCGCCGCCGCCGCGCGGGATCACTTGGCGGAGCTATTTCAACGCCTGAGCGCAGAGCAAGCCGCAGAACAAACCGCAGAGCAAACCGCGGAGCAAACTGCGGACAGCAATTCCTCGACGCCAGCGCCGGGCCCTGCGCTCGAGGTTGGCCATCGCCGGCTCCCCGTTATTCGCCAGGCTCCGGGTGTTCTCTGGGTTTCATTTAAGGCGCTTTGCGCCGAGGCGCGCTCCCAGAACGATTATTTGGAGTTGGCTGCGCGGTACCACACCTGGATTGTCTCGGAGGTGCCGCAGATGGGACCGTCGCAGCATTCTGAGGCGCGGCGATTTACTTGGCTCGTCGACGTGCTGTACGACTTGAAGCTCAAATTGATTTTGTCGGCGGCGGTTGAGCCCCACGCCCTGTACGTCGAGGGCAAGATGGCGAATGAATTCGCGCGCACGCTAAGCCGTCTGATTGAGATGCAGAGTCTCGAGTATCTGGCTGCCCCGCGTCGTGGCGTGACCGACTTATCGGGCTTTCCTGATTCTGAGGGCATTGCTGGAAAGGCACCGCAACCACTATGATCGGGTTGTGCCAGATCGTTCTGAACCCATTCAACAACGGATTGCCGAGCTCACACTCGAGCACCGCGACCTCGACCTGATGATCGACGCCCTAGTGGACCAAGCGATCCGCGACGAGGTTCAACTGCGTCGTCTGAAGAAACGTAAACTTCAGATAAAAGATACGATTTCGCTGTTGCAGGTGCAGTTGACGCCGGACATCCCGGCGTGAGCCTGCGGGCCGCAGGATCGCCTGCGGCGCCCAGTGCGAACCTGCCGGTGGGCGTTACGCTTGCTCGCGCGGAGTCCCCCGGGGCCGATCTGGAGGGTCGGGTCGAGAGCGCGCTGGGCGTTGATGGACCCCTTGCGAAGGGCTCAAGCTGGCGCGACCGGCCGAGCCAGCGAGCGCTGGCAAGGGCCATTGCCCAGGCCATTGGGGCGGGCTCGAGTCTGGTGGCCGAGGCGGGAACCGGGATCGGCAAGACCTTTGCTTATTTGGTCCCAGCCTTGCTGGCGGGCGGTAAGGTGCTGATTTCGACCGGGACCAAGACCCTGCAGGACCAGCTTTTCGGTCGCGATTTGCCGCGCGTTGTGCGTGCTCTGGGGATCGATGTACGTTGCGCGCTGCTCAAGGGGCGCGCGAATTACGTGTGCCGTCATCACCTCGAGCGCAATCTGGTCGATGGCCGCGTTGCGCGCGCCGTCGACGTAAGCCGCCTGCGTGCCATTGGTCGTTTTGCACGGGTCACCAGCAGCGGCGATCGGGCGGAATGTTCCGAGGTGAGCGACGACGATGCGATCTGGTCGCTGGCGACGTCGACCCGAGAAAACTGTCTGGGACAGGACTGTTCCCACTGGAATACGTGTTTCGTGGTTCAAGCCCGGCGCGCCGCGCAGGCGGCTGACGTCGTGGTCGTCAACCATCATTTATTTAGTGCCGATCTGGCGTTGAAAGACACGGGGATCGCGGAGTTGCTGCCGAATGCGCAAACCCTGATTTTTGACGAGGCGCACCAACTGCCCGAGACCCTCGTGACGTTTCTGGGCGAAGCAAGCGGCACCCGTGCCTTGTTGGATTTCGCCCGCGACGCGACGCAGGCAGGCTTCGAGTGGGCGAGTGATCAGGCGCGCTGGGACGAGCTTGGCGTTGAGCTCGAACAAAGTTTACGGGCGGCACGCGCCGCCTGGCCTTTGAGTGGCGCGCGGGCCGCGGCGCACGTGGTGTTGGCCGATGAAGCCTTTCGCGACGCGCTCGAAGCCGTCGCGCGCGCGCTGCAGGCCTTTGTTGCCGCCCTCGCCGTTGCCGCTGAACGTGCACCGGATCTTGCTCGCTTGAGTGAACGGGCGCAGGTTGCACTCGCGCGCTGGCAGCATTGGAGCGCGGTCGAGGGTGACTTGGAAGACCCCGCCAAACGTGTTTGCTGGGCCGAGGCCTTCACCGCGTCACTGAGCTTGCATCAAACGCCGATTTCGGTTGCGGAGCATTTTTCACGCTGCCGCGAGCTACAGCCAAGGACGTGGATTTTCCTTTCTGCGACCTTGGCAATTGGTGAGGATTTTAGTCACTTCACCCGCATGCTCGGCTTGGAGGGGGTTCCGCAAGCGCGCTTTGAGAGCCCATTCGATTATGCGTCGCAGGGCCTTTTATACATTCCAAAGGGGTTGCCGCCGCCGGCCGACAGTGGCTTCACGAATGCCTTCATGGTGGAGTGCTGGCCCTTGATCGAACGCAATGGCGGACGTTGCTTTATTTTGTGTACCACGCTGCGCGCCGTGCGCACGGTTGCCGCCTGGCTTCGTGCGCGCCTTGATGCGCGGTTTACCTTGCTGGTGCAAGGGGAGGCGAGTCGCAGTGAACTGCTTGATCGGTATCGCCAGGCCTCGGCGCCGATTTTGGTTGGCGCGGCAAGCTTTTGGGAGGGCGTCGACGTCGTTGGGGACGCGCTCTCCTTGTTGCTGATCGATAAACTCCCGTTTGCCCCACCCGACGACCCAGTGTTGGAAGCCCGCTCGCAAGCGCTACGCCGTGCCGGTGGCGACCCGTTTCGGGCGCTGCAGTTGCCGGCGGCGAGCTTGAGCTTGAAGCAGGGAGCTGGGCGCTTGATTCGGAGCGAGAGCGACCGAGGCGTGATCGTTATCGGCGATGAAAGGCTACTCAATCGCGGTTACGGGCGCACCATCTTGGCTGGTTTGCCGCCCTTTCGCCAGACCCGGGAACGCGCGGTCGCGGAGGCCTTTTTGCAAAAACCGGAATCGCTTCCGCTCACCAGAGCGACCACGACAGCCAGCCCTTCGACTTCGGTTCGTCCATGACGGTCTCTACCTTTTGGCTGCCGGGAAAGTTCTGTTGCAGCACCCGGCGCGCGTCGTCGCGCAGATTGGTCATGCCCAGCCGGTCGTAGGCGAGCACCATCATGGCTAAAGCGTCCTCGACCGCGGTCGCTTGTGGGTAGCGAGTCACGACGTTTTGGGCGCGGTTTGCGGCGGCAAGAAAGGCGCCGCGGCGAAGGTAATAGCGCGCGATGTGGATGTCGCCGGCGGCCATTTGATTGACCAGCCACCCTAAGCGCGCGCTTGCATCCGGCGCATAGCGACTGTTCGGGAAGCGTTCGATCAATTGCCGGAAACTATCAAATGACTCTCGAAATGCTTGTTGGTCGCGCTCCGATAAGTCTTGCCCACCAAGATTCGAAAAAATCCCCTGATTTTCGTTGAAGTTGACCAAACCCTTCAAATAGAGCGCATAGTCGGTCGCTACGTGGTCGGGATAAAGGCGTAAAAAACGGTCAATCGCCGCGAGCGCCAGCGCAGGTTCGTTGTCGCGGTAATGGGCGTAGGCCGAGTCGAGTTGCGCTTGCTGCGCGTGGCGGCTGAAGGGGTAGCGCGACTCGAGCTTTTCGTAAGCTTTGATGGCGGCTGCGTTGTTGCCGGCGTCAAGGTCTGCCTTGGCTTCGGCATATAATTTTTCGACCGTCCAGTCTGCTGTTGGGTCGCGGCTTGGGTTAAACGAACCACAAGCGGTCAGCAAACCAATGCTGGAGATGAGAACTAAAACGGCGCGAACGACCCTGCTCGTCGCCCGCAGAGGGCGCCACGGGGATTGGCGAATGGCAAGGCGCAGGGACGCATGAGACATAGGATTCGACGACCCCTCGAAGGCATCTCGACGCCGGCGAGCGAGACGCAGCCGACCGAGTGGGACGATTATAGCTGCGCCCTCGACGAAGAACCGCAAGCGCAAGCCCTGCAGTTTCGGGCCGATGCGCAAGCCGAGGATGGGCGCCTCGACCGCTTTTTGGCTCGGGTTTTGCCCACGGTGTCGCGCTCTCAAATACAGCAGTGGATTGAGCTCGGCGCAGTCGAAGTCGACGGTGCCGTGCGCGCTTCAAAACACCGGCTCAACGGCGGCGAGTGGGTCTCGGTGCGTCCGCAACCGAGGGTCGCGGATACCGCCTTCTGTGCTGATCCCGTGGCGCTTGCGGTGGTTCATATCGACTCAAGCTTGATCGTGATTGATAAACCGGCGGGCCTGGTGACCCACCCGGCCGCGGGCCATTGGCGCGGTACCTTGATGAATGGATTGCTGCATCACTGGCCATCGCAGGCGGCCTTGCCCCGCGCCGGTATTGTTCATCGATTGGATAAGGACACCAGTGGTTTGCTGGTGGTTGCGCGCACCGAATCGGCGGTCTTCGCGCTCGGCAGTCAGCTCGCCGAACGTACGATGTCGCGGCGCTATCTGGCTCTTGTCGACGGCGTACCGCCCCAACAAGGGACGATCCAGGCGTCGATTGGACGGGACCCGCATGCGCCGATCCGGATGGCCGTTGTCGAAGCCCAGCGCGGTCGTCCGGCGACAACACACTTTACGCAGCTCGGCCGCGGTACGGACGCGCTGGGTGCCCCGGTAAGTTTGTTGGAGTGCCGTTTGGAGACCGGGCGTACCCACCAGATCCGCGTGCACTTGCAACACCTTGGCTACCCCTTAGTGGGCGATCCGGTTTATGGGCGGCGGCGCAACGACAGCCGTCTTGCCCGCCAAGCATTGCACGCCTGGAAATTGGGTTTATGGCACCCCACGGAAGGGTCGCGTTGCGAGTGGCAGGCGGGTCTGCCGGCTGACTTTCAAACGCTGCTCAATCAGTGCGCAATCGCCTTCGATCCGCTCAGTCAGGCTGCGCCATGAGCATGACGCCGAGTTTGCCAAGCTTGTTGCCCCCCCGTTCGTTAGCGCCGGGTGTGAGCGCGTTTTTTACCACCCGCCAAGGGGGTGTGAGTGGACCTCCTTGGGGCTTGGCGGAGGGCGCAAAAGGTGGTTTGAATCTTGGGGACCATGTGGGGGATGACCCGCAGGCGGTGCGCGCCAATCGCCAACGACTCGCCGAGGTCTTGCCGTCTGCGCCGCTGTGGTTGCGACAGGTTCACGGGGTTGAGGTTTTTGAGGCTGGCGCCTCATTCCCTGTCGAGGCGCCCATTGCCGATGCTGCGTTCACGCGGGAGGCGGGGAAAGTCCTGGCGGTGCTGACGGCGGATTGCCTCCCGGTCCTCGTCGCCGATTCCCAAGGGCGTGCCGTCGCCGTGATCCACGCGGGCTGGCGGGGCTTGGCCGCGGGTGTACTGGAAGCCACATTTAAGCGCTTACACGAACGCTTGCCAGAAGCCACTTGGGTTGCTTGGTTGGGGCCAGCGATTGGCATTGACGCCTACGAGGTCGGCGCTGAAGTGCGCTCCGCGATGCTGGACTCCGCTCCTCCACTTGCCGATCCGCGGGCCGTGGAACATGCTTTCCGCCCCGGGCGGGCGATTGGCAAGTGGCATTTTGATCTTGCCCATTGGGCCCGCCTTCACCTGCAGGCGATGGGAGTGGTCGTGCTCCCGCAGGACT
>Ga0136644_10002499_pt1 | contig 14045 bp, 14 predicted proteins | sample C_130820_EF_Meta_FD_94780 | JGI IMG/M metagenome (GOLD analysis project Ga0136644, IMG submission 94780) | Freshwater microbial communities from Lake Croche, Canada to study carbon cycling - C_130820_EF_MetaG (v2) (version 2) | ecosystem: Environmental > Aquatic > Freshwater > Lake | place... | reverse complement strand
TCCAAAACCGGGGGTTGCGGGTTCGATTCCTGCCGCCCCTGCTGTCCTTCGGCCAGCGACAGCGAGTCGATGGGCTTTGAGGGCTGGGATAGAGTTGAACGCAGCGAAATTGCACCGAGTATGGCAACCATTACAGACGATACCCTAAACCGATCTTTTGTCAGTGAGCTGATTACCAATGCTCGGTACAAATCCAAGCAGGGGCGATTGGTCCGCCAGTGCACCTGTTTAGCGATTTGGCTCGCATGTTGGCTAGGTGGTTGGCAGCTATTTGAGGTCATGGGAGCTTGGATTGCCCCGAGTGGATCGGCCCAGTCGAATCCATTATGGAGCAGCTCAAGGTATTGGCTTCCCGGTGGGTTGACAGCTTTAGGGATGTGGTTGGGTTATAGGTTAGTCAATTGGCCACGATTTGCTGATTTTCTGATCGCCGTCGAGGCGGAAATGAATAAGGTATCGTGGCCCAAGAAAAGTGAGCTTTACAGGGCTTCGATGGTTGTTATATTCACCATGGCATTCCTGGCACTGCTGCTTTTCTGCTACGACGCGATATGGCAGCTGTTGTTTGACACGCTAGGGGTGAGTTAGTTTTTTTGGTAGTGTCGGCTGGATTGCTTGGTCGGTAGGTTGGAGTCCTATCGCTGCGGTGGTTTAGTCGGCCAACAGCCAGGAGATTGATCGGCGGTTCCTCGGGGGATCGGTTGATGATTCGTATGTACTGGCGCTAGGTTATCGAGTGAACAATTCCACGATCAATATGACATCTGAGGGGCTTGCTCCGGCACCGCAATGGTACATCCTTAAGGTTGCATTCAACCGCGAGGACACCATCCGCGAGGCGCTGGAGAAGCGAATCAAGTTGTCGAATCTAAAAGAGTACTTCGGCGAGATTCTGGTTCCGACCGAGGACGTCGTGGAATTTACCCGGGCGGGTAAGAAGCGCATTGTTAAGCGTAAGCTGTACCCGGGATATCTGATGATCCAAATGATCATTAATGATGACACTTGGTTCCTTGTGCGAGAGACACCGGGCATCGGCGATTTCACAGGAACGTATGGCAAGCCCACGCCGATGACTGATGCGGATGTCGAGCGAATCATCAAGCTCGTGCATCCCGATGTGGATCAAGAACAGGCACCAAAGACCTCGATTCCGTTTCGTTCAGGCGATCGCATTCGGGTCAAGGAAGGGAACTTCCAGAGCCTCGAAGGGGACGTCGATCGGATTGACGAAGCCAACGGTAGGGTCACGGTCATTATTAACATTTTCGGGCGCAGCACCCCGGTCGAGCTAGATCACTGGCAGATCGAGTCGCTGTAGTCCTGGCGAGGATCGCCTTCGGTCGCAACGCGGCTGGGGGTCGACTCGTCTGTCGTTTGGAATTTGTCATTTAGGTTTTTTCAAACATGGCCAAAGCAGTCACAGGCAGGGCGGCATTTCAGGTGCCGGGGGGCAAGGCGACGCCTGCACCTCCGGTCGGAACGTCGTTGGGCAAGTTCGGTATTAATTTGGGTCAGTTCGTTTCGCAGTTCAACGAGCGGACTCGGGAGTTCAATGGGACCCCCATTCCGGTGGTGGTTACGGTTTACTCCGACCGAAGTTTTGAGTTCATCACGAAGAGTCCGCCAGCATCGGCGCTATTGAAGCTAGCAGCCGGCATCGCCAGCGGGTCGGGTGAGCCTCACAAGACCAAGGTTGGGAAGGTGACCCGAGCTCAGGTCGATGATATCTGCACCAAGAAGATGGCGGATCTAAACGCCCGCGATCTGGAGCATGCTCGTCGCATGATCGAAGGGACAGCGAGAAGCATGGGCATCGAGATCGTAGGCTAAGTCCAGGGGAAACTTTCAGATGGTCAAACCAACAAAAGCAATGAAATCCATGCTGGCGAAGGCTCCGGGAAAGACTCCCGTGCCCTTGCAGCAGGCCGTTGAAGTGCTCAAGCAGTTCAGCGGGCGCAAGTTCGATCAAACGATCGAAATACATATTAACCTTGGCATCGATCCAGCCCAGAACGATCAAATCGTTCGCGGTTCGCTGGTCTTGCCGCATGGCATTGGCAAAACTCAGCGAGTGGTCGTGTTTGCAAAAGGGGACTTGGCCAAAGAGGCCGAGGCAGCCGGAGCAGATGCGGTGGGTGCTGAAGAGTTGGCCAAGAAAATCAAAGATGGCTGGCTGGACTTTGACGTCTGTATTGCGTCGCCAGACATGATGGGATTGGTCGGTCCGCTCGGTAAGTTGCTCGGTCCTCGCGGATTGATGCCATCGCCTAGAGCCGGCACGGTCACCAACGACGTGGCTCGAGTGGTCAAGGAATACAGAGCGGGTAAGGTAGAGTTTCGAAACGACAAAGGCTCCAACGTGCATGCGGTGGTAGGCAAGATGAGTTTCGATGCGACCAAGTTGGTTGAAAACATTGGAGCGTTTATCTCCTATGTTCAATCGATCAAGCCAAACTCCGTCAAAGGTACTTACATCAAGTCGATCGCGATCTGCGGAACGATGTCCCCTAGCGTCCGCGTGTCGGCTTAAGGAACAGGTGAGCACATGAGCAAATTTGTAAAAAGGCTGATTTCGCGTGACATCTCTGGCCGCCTCGTTGGGGTCAATGACGCGATGGTCGCCAACATTGTCGGAATGACCGGAAACGAGAACTATTCAGTGCGTAAAGCGCTGCGAGAAAAGGGCCTGAACCTGATGGTGGTCAAGCGATCGCTAGCAGCCATGGCAACTGAGGGTTCCACGCTCCGGCCAGCATTCGACGATCAGACCGGCAGTCTGGCAGTGATTTGGGGTGGTGAGGATTTCGTCTCCTTGGTCAAGACAGTGACCAAGCTTGCCGATTCCGGAGCTTTCTCCAAGCTACAGATCAAGGGTGGGGTCATGGACGGAGAAGCCATGACCGCAGAACAAGTCAAAAAGGTTGCCAAATGGCCGAATCGCCAAGAGCAAATTGCATTGCTCGTGGGTCAGATCCTCTCGCCAGGAAGCAACCTTGCTGGCCAATTGGTTGGTCCGGCTCGCAAGATCGCCGGTCAAGTCAAGAAGATGATTGAGGACCGAGAAGAAGGTTCCGCCCCTGAGGCAGCCAGTGAATAGTCGTACAATCCCCGGTCGCAAGACCGGGAGTCAGGAGGCCGACGGCGTGCGTCGGTTTCCAAAACAATTCGTTTGAAACAACCGGTTTTTCATTCTCGCCGGTGGGTTTAGTTTGTCCGTTTTTACTATAGAGGAACGTTAGAATGTCCGAGTCAGCAACCGCTTACGCGGAAGATATCCAGAACTTAGGCGAGAAGATCGTCGGCCTGACGCTCAAGCAAGCCAAGGAACTCAGCGATTACCTTAAGGATGTCCATGGCATCGAAGCTGCCGCTGGTGGCGCAGTGGTCATGGCCGCTCCTACCGAAGGTGCTGCGGCTGCCGTGGTTGAGAAGACCGAATTCGACGTTGTCTTGACCGCCTTCGGCGACAAGAAACTCGACATCGTCAAGATCGTTAAGAACTTGACCGGTCTGTCCCTGATCGATTCCAAGAAGTTGGTCGAAGGTGTTCCTTCGAAGATCAAGGAACAAATCTCCAAGGAAGACGCCGAGAAGATCAAGAAGGAACTCACCGAAGCCGGTGCTACGGTCGAACTCAAGTAGTTCGTACTGTGGCCCACTTGCTAGGTTGCCTTGAGCACTCCTCGCAGGAACGCTTACTCGGTGAATTTCCTCAGCATGCAAACATCAATAGAGCGGTTCATCATGGACCGCTCTAGTTTGCCATGCGTGAACTTTCGCAAGTTCTGAATGTTTATCCAAGATCCCCTGGCCAGCAGACCTTTGCGGTGTAGCAAAGAGAGCCGACTGAGCCGAATTGAAAGCAGGAGAATCGCATGTCGCGATACACAGGACCCAAGGCACGCGTCAATCGCCGCTTTGGAGCACTGCTATACGAAAGCGCAGGATGCGTCCGCGCTTTTGAAAAGCGGAAAGATAGTCCGCCTGGTATGCACCCCCGCAGTCGCCGTACCGGCAACTACGGGACCGCATTGGCCGAAAAGCAGAAGATCAAGTATTACTACGGACTCGGCGAGCGTCAGCTCCGCCGGTATTTCGATGACGCGGTTCGCAGAAAGGGCAATACCGGCGAAACGCTCTTGCTCCTTTGCGAACGACGACTGGACAACGTTGTTCGAAGGCTCGGGCTTTCCAAAACTCGCCCGCAAGCTCGACAGGGGATCGTTCACGGCCACTTCAAGGTCAACGGAGTGAAGGTCACCAGCCCTTCGTTCTCGCTACGGCCCGGTGATGTGATCGAAGTCCGCAGCACGGAATCGGTCCGAAACCTCTACCGAGGCATCATTGCCAACAATCCACCAGCTCCCCTGGAGTGGGTGTCCCTGGATACCGAAGGTCTCCGAGCGACCATGCTAGGCGCTCCGGGTCCATCGGATATCTCGTTGCCAGTGAACGCCAACATCGTCGTCGAATTCCTGTCGCGTTAATTACCCGCTGGATTCTTAACGACTATAATAACCAGAGTAAATCTGCGGGGCTCGTTCGATCCGTCGAATCGAGCCTCGTTGCTTATTGTCCCTGTTCAAAACTCTCTTTTCTGATTTCAAATGCACGTTCCAATCGTCGTCCTAGGTGGTGGTCCTGGCGGTTATGCAGCGGCTTTCCTCGCGTCAGACGAGGGACACCAAGTCGTCATCGTCGAGAGCGAACCAAAGCTCGGTGGGACATGCTTATTACGAGGCTGTATCCCATCGAAGGCTTTGCTCCATGTGGCCAAAGTCATCGAAGAAGCCCACCAGCTGTCGAGCGGCTGGGGGGTCGAGTTCAGCGAGCCGAAGATCGACATCCATAAAGTTCGCGCTCGCAAAGAGAAGGTCATCGAAACCCTCAGCGGTGGATTGGCTCAGCTAGCCAAGCGTAGGAACGTCAAGGTGATCCGTGCCCGAGGACGCTTTGAAAACTCCAACACCCTGATTCTCGAAGGATCCGATCCGAGCATCCCCGAGGGAGGCAAGCTGACCTTTGACTACTGCGTGCTCGCCACCGGTAGTGTGCCGGCCATGCCACCGAGCTTCCAGATCGGCTCGGAGCGTGTGATGGATTCCACCGGGGCGCTGAACCTAGCCGATATTCCGGCCAAACTGCTTGTCATTGGAGGTGGTTACATCGGTTTGGAAATGGGGACAGTCTACGCCCACTTGGGCTCCCAAGTCAGCGTGGTCGAGTGGACCGATACGCTCCTGCCAGGGGCTGACCGGGACTTGGTCGCACCCCTGCAACGCCGCTTGAAACAACTCTTTGACAACCGAATCTACCTGAGCACCAAAGTCGGCTCGGTTGCCGAGGTCGATAACCAGATCGAAGTCACCTTTGAAGGCCCGGGCAAGTTCGGACACGAACGCTTTGACCGGGTGCTTGTAAGCGTCGGGCGTCGGCCTGCCAGCCAGGGTCTTGGGTTGGAGAACACCCAAGTCCAAGTCGATCAGCGAGGGTTTGCTGTTTGCGACACGCAGCAGCGTACGGCTGATCCGCATATTTTTGCCATCGGCGATATCGCCGGGGAGCCGATGCTAGCTCACAAAGCCAGCCATCAGGCCAAGGTGGCCATCGAAGTCATTCTTGGTCGCAACGTATCGTTCGACAAGCAAGCGATTCCTGCGGTGGTCTTCACCGATCCTGAGATCGCTTGGGCGGGTCTGACCGAAGATCGCGCCAAGAAGGAAGGCATCGCTGTTGACGTGGAAGTCTATCCCTGGGCGGCTAGCGGAAGAGCCCAGGCCCTAGGTTGCACCGATGGCCTGACCAAATGGCTAGTGGATCCAACGACACACCGAGTCCTCGGGTGTGGGATTGTTGGCTCTGGTGCTGGCGAGTTGATTGCTGAAGCCGTCCTAGCCATCGAGATGGGTTGTGAAGTTCGCGATCTGACCGAATCGATCCATCCTCACCCGACCCTGAGCGAAACGCTGATGAATGCTGGCGAGGTCCACTTTGGAACGGCGACCGAGATATACAAGCCCAAGAAGCATTCGGCCCAGTAGGAAGGCGATCTTGGATGCCTTTGCCAGAGTTTTCGAGACTTTGTCGGCCCATTGCAACTGCTTCGTAGTATCATAAAAGAACTGTATTTCAACGCTCTTTTGTGGTCCTGGAGGCCTTGATCGTGCTACGTACTTGGTTGCTTGCATCTCTAGCGTTGGCCTTCGGTACAACCGTAATTGAAGTGAGTTTGGCCCAGACCTCTGGAGGCTCCCTCGCAGGGGCTACAACGGCGCCCCTTCTGACAGTATCTGCACAAGAGGCCGTCACGCTCCAGCCGGTGGCCATTCAGTTGCGTGTTCCATTTCGGGTCGAGGGTCGCGAGGGGGAAGAGGCGATTGGGTCTCTTCGTGATCATCGCAAGACGGTCGAGAAACTCCTAAACGAGCTTGGTCGCAGCGACGGCAGCTACCGTTGGACCATGCCGATCCTGACCAACACCGTACCGTTTGTTGAGAACCCCGAGTCAGCCCGTCAGTGGATGCGTCGCCAAGCGGCTCAGATGCAGGTGAACAATCCACAGATGCGAGGTCGACTGCGCGAGATGCTACTCCAGGAAGAGGAGGAGCTCGATGGGGATTCCGAACCGCTTCCGTCCATCCATGCAGCCACCAATCGGCTCATCGCCGAATGGCCGATGACCGAAGAGAATCTAGATGTTAGCATCGAGTTTGGAGCCAAGCTTCGACGGCTCGCTCAATCCAAAGACTTCAGGGGTACCAAGCTGAGAGTCCAGTTGTCCGAGGAAGAGCTCGAGCAGATCATGCCCTTGATGGGAGCAAGCGCGTATGTTTCCACGTCAAACCCTGTTTCCACGGTCGACTCTCAGGTCGTTTATGTAGGGATCTTGAGTGAGAGCCAAGAGGCCGCGGCATTGAAGAAGTGCTTTGAGAAGGCCAAGGGCCAGGCGCAGCGTCTGGCAGACGCGGCCGGTAAGCAGCTCGGCGAAGTGCGAATGATCAGCTCCAACATTCAGCCCATGGCTGCAAGCAACACAAACAGCGGACCGACCTATGTCAACGGAGTCTTGGTCAGCACACCGTACGCGGTCCAAGATGCGTTAGAGAAGACCGAGCGTCGGATTCTTCAAGCCAACCCCAACGACTTGGTTCTATCGGTCAATATTCAGGTCGGTTTTGAAATCCGATAAGCCGCTCGGGCGGCAAACCAGCCTGCGATCACGACGCAGGCCACGATTGCAACGACCGCAACGAGGTGTTCTGGAGCTGTCAGGTAGTGGGCCGGATGGTTCGCATCGACAGGACCGTGCCCGGAATGGGCCAGTGGTCCGATGAGCAAACGGCCACTAATTATTTTGTCAATGACAAGGCGGCCACCGAGAATTTGCAAAGCATGGTGCATGGCTTGAAACCGTTTGAATCGTAGCTCTTGAGTATTTTTCTGCCTAGCGAGTATCGTACAATCTCAGGACCACTGACAGAACCCCGGAAGTGTTGAAAACCGAGAATCCGTGCGATGGAATCCAATTCGATTGACCAAACCGTTCCACTGGCAGTGCCGATCCTAAAAAAAGGGGGACGCTATTCGTGGCTTTGGGGGGTGACTGCATTGTGTGGACTGCTGAGTCTGGTGCTCTTTGTTCGGTCCTATCAAAATGAAGGTGAACTGATCCACATCGAGTTTGAGGAGGGGCACGGCCTGCAACCCGGAGAGGCACTTAGGTACCGTGGGATCGATGTTGGCCGCGTTGAAAAGATTGTCCTTGGTGCATCTTTTATGGGCGAGTCCTCCAGCAGCGAATCTTCGCCAAGGGACACCACGCCCAAAATCCATGTCTCGGTACGATTGAATTCCAGCGCTCGCCGCGTAGTGACCGATGGAACGAGTTTCTGGATCGTTCGACCGATCGTATCCTTTGATACCGTTGGCGGACTCGATACCATCGTCGGTCCGAAATACATCGCTATGGAGCCAGGTCCAGCCGACAAATACAGCGTCAAGCGTTTCCAAGGCCTGGAATCGGCACCCCCGATCCGCCCCAAAGAAGGGGCCGTTGAGTTTATCCTCGATTCACCCAAGCGGTACGGTTTGGATAGTGGCACGCCGATCCTTCATCGAGGATTCCACGTCGGCGATGTCCTCTCGGTGACTTTGGCAAGCGATGCACGGAGCGTCCTGGTCCGCTGTGCGATCGATCCGGAGTACCATGAACTGGTGCGCACGAACTCCAAGTTCTGGCTTCGCAGCGGTTGGCGCGTCAACCTGGGCATCACCGGCCTGAAACTCGAAGCCGATTCGTTAAGCCAAGTTCTCTATGGTGGGATCGAGTTTGCCACCCCGGATTCCAAAGGCAAGGTGGTTGGCACCGGGGCGCGGTTTGTGCTCCATGAACAGCCCGATGATGATTGGAATGATTGGAAACCCTCGTTGCCCTACGGCGCGATCTGGGACAAGCTTCAGCGCCAATCGCCGGTCAGTTACCGCACGAGCCTAGTTTGGAAGCAGACTTCGTTTGGCTTTGCCGTGACCAAACAAAAGCTCGGCTGGGGGTTGTTGCTCGACGATGGGACCCTCATGTGTCGGGAGGACTTTGCCACGCTGTCGAAATCGGCGATTGAAAAAACAGGGCAGCTAGAAGTTGCCGGGGTGTCGCAAGCGACCTTCGAGCCGATGGAGGCCATAGCGCTTTCCGATGGGAGCAAGGTTCTGCGAATTCAGCTCTCTGCGCAACCCTCCATCGCCGAACCGCTTCTGGATTCTCGTCAGTTTCTCCGGCCCATCGATGGCGATCCGGGAGAGATTTTGATTGTCGGATCCGAAACCGACGGTTCTGTTCTTGTCGATAGCAACCGGTTTTCGAAAACAGATCGAGGCCTTCAACTCGACGACTCGTTTCAGCTTGCAAGTGAGCTCGACGGAGCGCCGGTGGTGGATGTTGGCCAGGGCCGTTGGCTGGGAGTGGTACGAAAAGGGCCCCGTGGGTGGTTGATCGCGATCCGGTGAAAGATAAAGGTTAGAAATTCTTAATGTTGTGAAGTTTTCGCGAAGCATGCTGGGCACGAGGTCTGCGTGCTAGCCCCCTGGGTTGTCAGCTTTGTATAAAATGAGGTGGTTGCAATTGGCCCCGCAACAACTGCACAGCAACATTCAAACAGATCGAATTCGCCGCTAGAGCCACTTCCCAGGAGCAGCATACGTGTCGAGACGAATTCAAGGAAAGGTCGTTGAGGTCACCTCCAACGGAGACTTGGTCACCGACATAGCGTCGACAGCATGGAAGGACATTCCACGATCACCCGAGACTCGGGTGTTGGTCGACGAAGAGCACGAGACCATCGGCATCTTTGGCAACGATCACCAGCAACCGGCCATGACGCTCATAGCGATTGCCGACGGAGATGCCCCGTTGAAACTCCACTTGGTGGAGGACTCTGCGGCGATGATGCTCGGGGTCCGCGCCGGTGCGCTGGTTGAGATACGTTGGTAGGTCTGACTGACTGGCCCCATCGATTCACTCTGGCAACAAGAACACAGCGCTGGAGCGAGCGGGCAGATTGACCGTCGCCTTGGGCCCCATGGTAGCCTTGGGGTTGCTCGTATCGAACTCAACGCGCAGAGAGTTGGATCCTCCGAGCAGGTCATCGCATTGAAACGACCAACCCTTGGCTAGTGTTTGACTCTGAAGTGAGCCGGCCTCGAATTCGATAACCGAGGCTTCGGTGTCGTTGTTCAGGGCGATGATCAGCGTGTGTTGGTCGCTGACTCGGGCATAGACATACTGCTGCTCGGCATCGAGCAGATCGAGCGACTTACCGGTGGCAAGAGCCGAGTACTCTTTGCGGAGCGCACCGAGCCTAGCGATGTGATTCCAGACTTGGCGCTCTTTGGGTTCACGGCCAGCGTCATCGAAGGCGTTTCGAGCATCTTTGGGGAAGCCTCCGGGGAAGTCTCTTCGGTTGTCTGGGTCTTCGCCGCCGAGCATGGCCAGTTCGTCTCCGTAGTAGAGGATCGGCGTACCACGGCTGGTCATCATCAGGGTCATGGCCGATTGGAGTCCATCGATGGTGGCTCCTTTTTCGTGCATGAAGCGAGGCATGTCGTGGACTCCGATGAAGGTCGCCAGGCGGTTTGGGTCGACATATAGCCAGTCCCTTGCAAACATCTGATGAACCTCACGGATACTTTTGCCATTTGCAAACGCTTTTCGAATTGGAGTAAAGAGTCCAAAGTCAAACAGCGTATCGATCTGCGTGTCGATCCCGTCGTGGCCTGGGCGACCACCTTGGTAATAGGCCACCAGAACTGGGTCTTGGTCGTAGAGTTCGCCGAGGACTTTGGTGTTTGGAAACTCGCGTTTGACGGAGCTAGCCCAATGCTGCCAGAATTTTCTTGGGACGTGCGGAAGCGTGTCCATTCGGATCGCATCATAGCCTGCGACCCCTAGCCACCAGATCGAGTGTTGGATCAAGTACTTGGAGACCTCGGGGTCGTCTTGGTTTAGATCCGGAAGCACGTCGGCAAACCAACCTTCGAGATTGAGTTGTTGGGTTTGGTAAGCGGCCCTGGGGTTCATGGCCGTCCATTTTTGCCAATTGTTTTTTGGGTGGGATTTAGCCGTACCGTTCCACCACGTTGGCGTGGGAGGGTCTTGGGCCCAAGCGTGGTAGGGGCCTGTGTGGTTGGCGACCTGGTCCTGGATGACTTTCATCCCCCGCCGGTGGGCTTGGTCGATCAACGACTTGAGTTCTTCGAGAGTTCCAAAATGCTCATCGACCGAGTAGAGATCGATGGCACCATAGCCATGGTAACCGGTGGTTGGGACTCGTAGGGTTCCTCCCGGTTCGGGGTGCATTTCTTTCAGGTCAGGGGCATCGATGTTGTCGTAGATCGGGGTGGTCCAAATCGCTGTGGCACCTAAGCTTTGGATGTAATCGAGTTTGCTGGCCAAGCCGGTGATATCTCCGCCGTGGTAGAACCGCGACTTGGTGCGGTCGTAGATATCAGGAGATTTCGTTGTGCGATTATTCGCAGGGTCTCCATCGCAGAATCTGTCGGGCATCAGGAAGTAGATAAAGTCCTCGGGGCCGAACCCTGCGGGCTGATGCGTAGGATACTCGAGGACTTGCCAATCGAATTGACCGATTGATTTGAGCTGGCCCGGCGAGTTTGGGTCGTTGCTCGTTGCATCTATTTTGGCAGCGATGGTCACAGCAATTTTTACTGGGCCGGGTTGGCAATCCGGAGCGATGTGCAGGTCGGCAAACAGGTAGTGTCCGTTTTCGCTGGCTCTCAGGTTCGTAAACTGCAATCCTTCGCGATCGGCTGCGAGCAAAACATCTTCGCTGAAGCCTTGTCCTGCCAGGAGCAGTCGGATTGGATTGGTCCTCGAGCCGGTCCACCACGAGGGAGGGTCGACTTTGGTGATGGCTAGCGGGCGGTTGGTCGATTCCTGGGCGAGAACCTGCGGGAGACACAGCAAGACGGCAAGGCATGCCAAGCAATTTTTAGTCATAAACCTAGTCAACCCGTACAAGATCCTCAAGACACACAAAATAACGTGATGACCGATTATACTAGGGCCAGTTATACTAGGGCCAGTCTGCAAGCCCACTGCCGGTCCAGCAGGCGGCCATATCCAACCTATCCCACCCGCAATGTTCCCGAGATGAGTACCCCTCCCATGCAACGATCGAGAAATAGTAGTTCTTTGGCCGAGTCCCGAATCTGCACCAGAGCGATGTTCTTCGGAGGGCTTCTTGCCTGTGGAACGATCACTGGTGCGTTCGCCGACAATTGGCCGCAATGGCGTGGGCCCAAGAACGACGGCGTTTCGGCAGAGAAGAACATCGCGACCCAATGGTCCGCGAAAGACAACGTCATGTGGCGATGCGAGTTGCCTGGCCAGGCCGGAGCCACACCGGTGGTGTGGAGCGACCGGATCTTTTTGACCAGTGCCCAGGGAGATGATCTGGTTCTTATTGCAGTGAGCACCAAGGATGGCAAGATCCTTTGGCAGCAGAAGGTTGGTTCGGGGAATCAGGACGCTCGCGCGGGCGAAGGCAACTCGGCATCTCCCTCACCGAGCACCGATGGCAAGCACGTTTGGTGTTTTTTTGGCACGGGCATATTGGCTTGTTATACCGTCGATGGCCAGCCGGTCTGGAAGATCGATGTGAATGACAAGTTTGGCAAGCTCGACATACAGTTCGGCATGACAAGCACCCCGGTTCTCGATGGCGACGGGTTGTATTTGCAGTTGTTGCATGGTCCGATGCGTCGAGACGACAACACTCGGACAGGCAAGGTGATCAAGCTCGACAAGAAGACCGGGGAGACCGTTTGGTCGGTCGATCGGATCACGCAGGCTGAGTTTGAGTGCAAGCACTCGTATGCATCACCCTTTATTTATCGCGATGGCAAGCAAGAGTTTTTGGTCGTCCATGGGGCAGATTGCATCACCGGCCATCAGCTCAGCGATGGCAAAGAGCTTTGGCGATTTGGGGACTTGAATGGGCCCACCAAGATCAATCCCAAGCAGAGTGATCCGACCTTTCGATTCGTTGCCTCGCCATTGGTGATCCCTGGATCGATCCTTGTACCGACGGCCAAGGAGGGGCCGATGGTGGCTTTGAAGGTCAACGAGTCGTTGCAGGGGGAGAGTTCCTCCAAGCCTGAGGTGTTGGCATGGAACATCCCTCGTACACCGGATGTGTCGATTCCGCTGGTGGTCGATGGATTGGTTTATATCTTGCACAAGGATGGCAAGTTGCAGTGTTTGGACCACAAGACCGGCCAGGAAGTATACTTCCAGAGGACTTATACAGGGCAGCATCGATCGAGTCCGACGTATGCCGACGGTTATATTTACTTTGCGTCGAACGACGGGCACTGCACCGTGGTCAAGGCTGGTCGAGACTTTCAGATCGTCTCGACCAACCAGATGCAAGAAGCGATAACGGCCAGCCCGGTCGTTGCCGACGGAGTTTTATACATCCGCACTTACCAAGCCCTCTATGCGATCAAAAAGCCGTAGGCGATGGTGGACGAATGCTTAGCGGGCCGCGCGCAGGGCAAGCTTCCGAGTGAGGTTTGCGGTGGTGATTGTTGGCTTAAATTGAATCGCGACCAATCGCCATACAACCTCGTCGTTATCCTGCAGTTGGAAGTCATAGAAGCTTGCGAAACCATTATCCGTTGGTTGCGTTCGGCTGCGGTGAATACCGTCCCCGTTGTTTTCGCGGACGTAGTATTGCCAAATCAATCGAATCTCTGGATCGGATTGAACCAGGGATGATTTCAGCGAGTAAAGGCCGCCATCGCGTTTGTTGTCACCGAGCGTTTTACCTTGATTGTCTTTGGCGGCAGTGATCTTGCCGTCGCCATTGAAATCATAAGCTCCGGAGAAAAAGTGACTGATTGATTGAACGAGGTAGAAGCGAGAGCCATCGGGTTTGGTGATAGAGTGATCAGAGTACGCAAAACCGTTAGGGTCTTCGATCTTGAATTTCGTGGCGCAGTAGTCCATTGCATTTCGGATAGTGATTGGGCTACCGTCTGCGTTTGGCGGGACGTCCAGCATTCGGTTGAAGTAGACCCCAGCGACTCTTAATCGGATTTTCATAACATCGACTCCCCAGGTTTGAGATATTTTCCAATAGCGAATTGCCATCTAGGTTTGTAAGCGTATTGGGATTTGGTAGACTATCAAAAAAACTCCCTGATTCTGGAAAACAAGCCTCAGTGGTCTTCTGTGCGCCTCTGAGATGAGGGACCATGGGCCTGGCTGGAGGAGGGACGGTTGACCGCGAGCAGTAATGGAGAGCATCAGGCGTCAGAGGAAGCAGACTGAAAGTCCGCTTTCGCAATTGACCGAGTACCACAGCGAATTTCGACTGCGCACTCGCAGTGGATTGGAACTGACAAATTGCTTGGAAATACACTTGCTGGAGTTGCCCAAGTACGCGCCTTTAGACGATAATGAAATGATCGCCGACCCGCGCGATCAGTGGATGTACTTCTTTCGACGAGCGGAAGGATCGACC
>Ga0136644_10002497_pt1 | contig 14046 bp, 10 predicted proteins | sample C_130820_EF_Meta_FD_94780 | JGI IMG/M metagenome (GOLD analysis project Ga0136644, IMG submission 94780) | Freshwater microbial communities from Lake Croche, Canada to study carbon cycling - C_130820_EF_MetaG (v2) (version 2) | ecosystem: Environmental > Aquatic > Freshwater > Lake | place... | reverse complement strand
TATTTTTATCGTTATTTTTATCGTTATTTTTATCGTTATTTTTATCTTATCTTATCGTTTTTCACCCATTTTGCTCAGCATTGGCCCCATCATACTCATCATATTTGAAATTTCGGGTGGCACTTGGCCATCAGGAGATAACTTTGTCATCATTCCCTGTACACTTCCCAATAATTTGTTCATATCTAAAGAGCCATCAGAAAGCCCTCCTTGCATTCCACTAATCAAGTCATTAAACACGCCAGACTGCATTAATCCCTGTACCATTTCCATTGGATTGCCTGCATTCATCTTTGAAGGATCTACAGATTGTTCAACTTTTTCGATAATATTACTTAAAAAATTTGCTTCCTTATTTTCTTCTCCATTTTTCATCATATCACGAAGCGTTTGTTTGGCCTGACTTGTCGGGTCAATTACACCCCAAATGGTTAACAGATGCTTCCAAATAATTGATGCCGATTCCTTGTCAGAATGTCTCAATACATTTTCCATATCTACATACACACGTTCGCTGTAACTAATCTTGGGGTCAACAAACTTTTTCATATCTTGTGTCTCCATTGCTTCCTTATTTTTTTCAAAAAAAGAGCGAAAACAATCGATATGTTTTAATACAGGGCCTGTATGCATAATGCCCGTTTTTTCTAGCAAACGATGGTATAATGAAATGCTTTTGTATTTTGCACCAAACTCTGTATGCAAATCATTAATAAATGTTGTAATAGCTTTAAAGATTAAAACGGAAGAATTATCAATTGTGGATGCCATATTCTTTTTTATAATAATATTTAATTTTAAATAGGTTATATTTTATATTAAATAAAAATGTCCAAATCTGATTCTGATGACGATTCTGATATTTATGAAATGACAATGGTTGAATATGATAAAGAAAGTGAAAAAAATAGTGATAAAGATGACGACGATGAAGATGATGAAGACAACGACGATGAAGAAGAAGATGAGGAAGAAAAAGGTGATAAAAAAGGTAACAAAAAGGGTGACAAAAAGGGTGATAAAAGTGATAGTGATAGCGATAACGACGACGGTGATGAATCTTATCTTGAAGACGAATACGACCAAGTTCCTACATTTAAACAATTTGAACATATAGGCGAAGCAAACGATTTAGACATAGCCGCTGGTTTTGATTTAGATCCAAAAAATAAGCGCAAAATGATGGCAAACCTAACCGGTGAAGAACGATTTCGTAAAATTGCTAATCAATATATTAATGAAAATTTTAAACAAACTATACGTCCATCTGTTATCGCTAATTTATTAGAAAACATTAAAAAAATTGAATACAAAAATCCAAAGGCATTTATACTTGCTTATTATTTTATAGCAACAGGTAAAAAAGATAAACAATTACAAAGTGTAATATCCGAATATATTGAAAATGAAGAAATGGGAGTTAATATTAAAGATGTTGTAAGATATATTAGACTTATTAGAAATTTGAGTGCTGTTTAATTTAATTTAAATTTATAAATTTAAATTAATAAATGACTCTGTATGATACCATATATCATATATTATCGTATTGTTTTGATACAGAAGGCATTCTCTATGAAAAAAAACAAAATGAAATGCTCTATGAAATACTACATGATTACAAGGAAAAGGAATAGGAATAGATCACTTTTTATGCTCCTCTGCAATCACAAGTTGGGCAATTTTTTTTAGTATAAAGAATATACATTACAAATAACGATAAGCATAAAAGTAATACAAATGCAAATGATTTAGATAAATTTTTTGCCTGTTTACTTGCCATTTATTATCGTATTAAATAAAAATCAATAACAATTTTTTATAACCACTCAAAATACAATAATATTATTTTTATGATCAAAAATCTTTGTAATACATTCTTTACAAGGACATATGCCCTTGAGGCATAATGTTGAAAAATTTAAAAATCTCCATGTCTCTGTTTTCCTGATGCTTTCATTGTAACGGTCTGTAAATCCGTGAAAATGTACTGTTAGTTCTGTCTCATTAATCTCAACTACAGTTGCATTATACCATTTATGTTTACAATCCATTGCCTGTATTTGATCTCCAATTGATAATTCTGTTAGTTCTGATACAGATAAATGCGGTGATTCAATACAAAAACGGCTTTCATCAATGGTAGGGACATTGGAAAAAATATATAATTTTTGATAAATAAGTAGTTGCAATTGCTCCATTACCAACTTTGCATATCGTGTATTTGAAAATGCTAAAAGCACGTCTTTAGAAAGTAAGCACGGATAAATATATTTCCATAATTCTAAAAAATCCACATCGCGTTCGCGTTGTTCAATTTCACTTAATTCAAATTTTTTATTATTGTCTTCTTTGTTTTCTTCTTTATACTCTCTTTCCCAATTTTTACTTTGTCTATTGATGTAATGCATAATAAAATCAAATAAACACGTTTCAAGTATTGAAGACCGTTTAAGAAATTGTTCCTTATCTATATGCTTTATTTTCCATTTTTTTTTCAACATAAAAAGAAGTATTTCTTTAGAAGGTGTGGGATAAAAATTACTGTATATATCAAAATGCTTGTCATATAATTGATTGATAAATTTAAGTGATAATTCGGATGGAGTAGATAAAGCATCTTTTGCCCATATTTGAAGCATTTTATCTGTATAAATATTTTTAGAAAATATGTGAGTATATACAGACTCTACATCTATACAAAAATAATCAAAGGCGTTTAGTAATTTAAATAAATTTTCATTTGTATACTGAAGTGATGTAAATAATGTATGAATATGCTCAAACATCTCAACTACAATATGGGTAGAAAATGGAATAGAATACAGACTGTCTTCAAATAAACCGTTCTTTTCTTTGAAAAAATTTGTATAGTGTGAAAGTAGTTCCAAATTCACGTTTACATCTACAAATGCATCTTCTGTCTGCTCATACTGATCTGTGGTTAATGTGATAACATGATCTCTTTTAATTTTACTTATAAAATCGTATAAATGGAAATCCGCCATTGTTTTCATTTAATAATTTTAAATTATTAAATTTCGATTTCAATTTTAAATTGCTATTTCTCTTAGCTTATCAAATTCTTGTTCTACAGTAGATGTAGTTTCGTCAAACTCTTTTGAGATTTTATTTACGCATTTCACAAAATGCGATGAATCTTTATTTATTTTTTTTAAACCCTTTAGCTTTTCCTTTATATTTTCTTCCTTCTCCGGAGTTTTTTTAGTTTTCTTTTCTGTTTTCTTTTCAGTTTTCTTTTCTGGTTTCTTTTCGGGTTTCTTTTCTGGATTGGCAGCATCAGGTTGTAATTCATCCCCAACCATACAATCTAATTGCGTGTCTGAATAATCCCAATCTTCATCAAATGCTGTATCCTCAATAGCCCATCTAAAATGTTTCATATGCGCCTTTGTATAAACCTTGTCAACACAATGTCTTATAACTTTTTCTTCTTCCTCATCTTCTTCCTCCTCCTCTTCCTCTACCTCGTCATTGCATCCTCCCAAATTAACATATTCAGCCCACGCCTTCACAATACGCGGATCTATATAATTTTTTTTAGACGTATCCAGCGCAATCTCCTTTGACTTGTCACGTTCACTTAAATCGGCTTCTTTTTTCTTTATTTCTGCTTTAAGTTTTTCTTTTTTTGTTTTATTGTCTTCAGCCTTCATTTTCTTCTTTAATTCATTAATTTTTTCTTGATCTTTTTTTAGTTTTTCTTTTGCCGCATCTGTAAGTCCTTTTTTGTGATTTAGTTTTATAGCCACACGTCGATTTACATCATTAAACCCCGCAATTTTTTCCTCTTCCGTCGCATCGTCATCGATGTCTAACTCTTTTAAACCCTCGTACATCATACTGCTTGCCAATCGCGTACGAAACACCTTTGCTGAAAAATCCTTATCAATGGATTTTAAATATTTATTAACATCACCAGACGTAATTTCATCAAACACGTTGTCATCCGGTTTTTTGGATTTTTTGGTATACTTTACCATATGATCGTACACACTTTTGCTAACATCCAATGTATTATCATATGAGACCGAATCTTTTCCTTTAAATGACAAGTCTAGATGATAAAGCCCTGTATCCGGGTCCATATTGCACGTCACATTTTGTACCATCAATGTCGTTGCACCCACAACCTTTTCAGCACTATCGCATTGGTCGTCCTCGCATTCGTTGCCTACACGAATCCCGTATTCTTTTATAAGATACAAGGCACACCCAATTTGATTATCTTTGACCGATTTGCTTTTTAATAATCTCTCAATATGATTATCCACCACATCAATAAAATGATTTAATTTTCGCGCTTTTTCAAATTTAAGCAAATCGCCCGTCTCGGCCAACAAAATATACTTGTTTTTGCCTGTTGTTTTATCAGTATATCGCGCCGTCCAATTGGCAGTTTTATCATGTACGACAGCACCCCATTTATGCCCTGCCGGTGGCACTGGAACGCTTTTCTTGTCTGTTACATTGATTGTTACATCTTTTGGATAGTACAGTTGCTTTATTTTGCCTTTATTGGTCATAACATTGCCAGACCCAACATAAAGACCAGGCAATTCAACCGCCGAATTGCGAATATCTTTTTTAACACCATTGACATATGCAAATGAAAAATTAAGTTTCTTTTCAAGCTTTTCAATACGTTCGCGCTTCTTTGCCGGATCTTCCTCGTCGGCTTTATCTCCCTTTTTACCCTTTTTCGCTTTCTCCCTCTCCTTCTTTAAACGCTCTTTTTCTTCACGTTTTTCGCGTTTTTCTGCCTCTTTTTGTTCTTTAATTTCTTTTAAACGTTTGACAAGTGGCGTAAAATTAAACTTTTTAAAATCTTTAAAAATCTTTTTATGATCTGCTGTAAAATACGTCTTGAAATCCTTGAAAAAATTATCATTAAACTCCTTTTTGTCCAAATACTTTTTAACGCTTTTTTCTTCTGTAATAATACGTTTGGCATAAAAAGAAGCAGCGTCTTCTTCTGCTCGTGACAGTGCGTATTTTTGTCCATCGTAAATGATGCCCACGCCCAGTGGGTCTGGCAACGGCTCATACAAGTGCTTAAAATAAGGCCCATTGTGTTCAAGTGTATTCCATCTAACAGCTCCCTTGGCTTGTTTAAATCTATCAAAATCGCAAGCGTCTGCATTAACAACCGGTTTAACCAGACGCATATCGGCATTAATAACAAGATCAGCGTCTCCAAATGCGCGCAAAAGACGTTGGATGCGTGCACGCACTGGTTTGGCACGCGTTTTGATATCTAAACATACAGATTTTTTGGTTTTCCATTGGGTTGCAACGCCTATATCAATAGGCAGTTTTTCAGATGGCGCAAATGCATCGTCTTTAAATTTTTTATTACGAAAAAGTGCTTCCAAATGATCTCGAATGACATCCGGGTTTACATCCTTCCCGTCTTTCACGTCTTTCACATCCTTCAGCAAAATAGAATAACAATAATCCTTTGTTGTCATTTTTATTAAAATGAATTTTTTAATTATTAAATTCATTTTTATTTAATTTAACCAAGTAGAAGTATACCCTAAATTTATTTTTGTTTGTCTTTTTCTTTCGCTTCTTTCGCTTCCTTCACTTCTTTCGCTTCTTTCGCTTCTTTCACTTCTTTCACGTACATTGGTCGTGGCTCTTCTGCCATCGCCATCGCCATCGCAGCGGCTGGCATCGCGTTCTTTAAAAACGCATATTTTGACTCGATATCGTGTATACGCGCCTCCGTCTCTTCCATCAACGCGTCCATCTTGCAACAAAACATCAAATCCTCGATATACGTGTCCTTTACATTTTGCATACCTGCCTTGCACTGGCGCAAATCGGCAATCAGGTTTTGACAAAGCGTCCTATCAAACTGACGATTATTGTCAAGATGCATTGCAAGAATATCAAACCCTTTTTTGGTAGATGTACTGATAAACGTAAACGTATTGGCACGCGTGTCCGTGTGCACAAAACTTCGGATTATTTTAGTGATAATGCTATCTGGAAGCACTTGCATATGTTTAACATTCATTTTTTCGCCTTTTTGAATCTTGCCAATGAATTTAATTCTCGGAATGATATCATCGTCCATTTTAAATTAATTATCTTTTTTTTAAATTTTATATATTTAATAAATGTCATATGTTCCATTAGGTAATCTTTGTGGCTTGAAAAATGGCGCGCCATTCTCGAATACACCTACGCCTGTAAAAACAGTATTGTTGAGCAATTTTGGAGGTGCCAGTTATGCACCCGCTCACGATCCTCTTAACCCCAAGACAATGTACCAATGTGATGGCGCAACTACGTTTAAAACCGCATACGCCACGCAAATGAACCCGTACGCATCGGCAATGTGCTCTGCAGGCATCACACGACCATACTAGGCCCCCTTTTAGCCGCTTTTAGCCCCTTTTAAAAAAAGCGGCACCAAAAAAGCATCTTTTAAAATATGACAAAGTGTTACGAAGAAAGTGTTACGAAGTGTTACGAAGAAAGTGTTACAAAGTGTTACAAGAAAAACGACTAAACAGCCGCGCGGGGGCTGATCCCCGCCCCGCTCCGTCCTAATTCAATTTAACAATTAAATTGAATAAAATAAAAGGACAACATATGCAGCCCCGTTTATCTATCACCGTCTTGCCCGATAAAGTAAAAATATACAAACTGACTCACCCCATCCACAGCTGTAATATTATGTGCCAAACCAATATTCGCTTGCCAGATCCTGAAATTACAGTGTACAAGTATAGAGGTAACGATGATTCACTATTTGAGCAAAATTCAATCGTGTTTGACCCAAGAGAGTATACAGCAATTAATATCCACGAAGACATTCCAGGTATCGACCATATTGGTATTGTAAACTATATTAGCGGGCACTTTATGAAAGAAGGTATACCTTTATTGTATATTAATACATATGCGTACAACCTTATTTTGGTATCAGAAGATTATATTAACATTGCACAAAAATTGTTGGAAAAAATTTAAAAGTATTTTATATAAATGAGCAAAGAGGCCATTTATGTTTATAAATCTGATACAGAATCAGACACAGATGTTCTTGTAAAAACAAATTTAAATTTAAAGTCAATATATACAGAAGAATCTTCACGTACAATTCCAACTTATATACACAGATTAAAAAATGATAGGTATTTAAAATTTAAAACAACTGAAAAAAAATATGATGCTCGATCAGACTCTACGAAGGATAAACAATTTTTTTATTATATTTTAACAACACCTTTGAATGGTAAAGAAACTATTACAGAGGATATACCACCACTTATTCAACATATTATAGAATTTTATATACGTGAAATAAACAATGTTTTTAAAGGCCAAACAGCATTTGAAGATGTTTATAGAGATTATAAAAATAAACATTCAAAAAAAGATATGCTAGAGCTAGACCTAGACCTAGATCTAGACTATACTAGTGCAAAAAGAGATTTTTTTGAAAAATCGTCAATGTATGGTAAGCAAGATCCAAGACACCCAGAAAATGTTTATACACCATACCAATTATTTTTGGATACCCTTGTATTATATTTAATACATATTCTTCAAGCTGGCTATAAACCTGCTTTTAAAAAATTAAAACACAAAAAAAGCAAAAGTATTCGCAAATTTAGTAAAACAAAGAGTAAAACTAAGACTAAAAAAAAGAATAAAACAAAGAGTAAAACAAAAAGTAAAACAAAGACTAAAACAAAGACTAAAGTTTTATATGAGATTAAATCAAAATTTTTTACACACCCTCCTACTAAAGAGGCCGAGTTAAAAATTGATGGTGATGAAAAGCACGAGGATATTATAAAAAAAACATATAAACATTATGAAGATTTGTTTGATACATACTATAGTAGAACTCGAAATATTGGTAAAGAGACTCTTGATAAATTATCAAAAAACTTACCAATCACTTTAACTAGTATAATTTCTACATATATTGATGTAAAGGAATATGATAATATCCTTAAAAACGTAATTTCTCACATAGCTGCATATGGAAAATGTGAAGATAATGAAAAGTTTCAATCATATTTATCAGAATTATTTAAACTTTTTAATGATTATTTTGACAGAGGAGACATTATTGATTTTGAGACATTAATTTTATTTGACGTAATATCTACAAAGATAATATCTATTATAAAAGATAAAACCCATCGTCAAATTTTAAAAGAATTAGAAGATAAAAAATCCTCTATCAAACAGAAAGTTGATGAATTTTTAAAGAAATCTAATATAGAAGAATCTAAATCTGTTCTAAAAGTTGTATCTGACTTGGAGGATGTAAACCCCAGTCCCTTAGCTAATCCGGACGTTTCGGTTGTATCTGGCTTGGAGGCTGTAAAACCAAAGTCCTTAGCTAATCCGGATGTTTTGGATATATCTAAGTCAGAGAAAAAACGCGAACACATTCTTGACGGTTCGCTTGAGTTAGAAGACTTGGATATATTTTTAATAGACTATCCATCATACAAAAATGGAAATTCTGATTATAAATCATTTTTTACTGAATTAACCGTTTTATATCAAGAGGACTGTAAGCTATTTGAAGAAAAATTTAAGGCCTTTGTATCTGAAATTACATTATATCCTTCAAAACATATTTTTGAAATTATAATAGTTTTATTTAGCCTTATTTTTAATAAAAACCCAAAAGTGGAATTAAAGAGAGAGAAAGAAAGAGAAAGAAAGAGAGAGGACAAGTACACGTTGAAACAAAAAATTGTTAAGAAAATTGACGATTTTAAATTTATTAGTGACCCGTTGAAGAACCCTGTTGACCCGTTGAAACGAATTCAAGCTTTTTTAGATGGCTTGAATAGAGTAATACCAAACTTTGATAAAATAATGATAAAAGACAGGGATAAAAATCCGTTTTTTTTAATGTATTTTTTATGTAAAAAAGGCATTTATGTAGAATTGCATTGTAATGGAAAAATATATAAAATAAATAATTGTCCACCAGAAAAGCCATTAACGAAGCCATTAAAACCCTATAAAATTCGTTTTAGTGAAGAATGTTACGGTACATCTAATATTTTAAGAACATTTAGAATATCAGAAGATAATCTAACAGAAACAGTAGAGACACCTGGTGGAGAAAGTAGATTGGCAACACCTAGCGGAAATATTTCACATGCTGCATCATCAGCCTCTCCAAGTAACCCCAGAACTAGTGTTGTAAGTAAAACCCTGATGCATACTAAAACTAGTGAGCATATGACAAAGAAAGGCGCACCAACAGGAGGTTTTACAAAGGGAGGTTTTACAATAGGTCCGGTGGAAGAAGATATTTTTAGTCGGTGCAGTAAGAATCTTAGCCAATCAGATATAGAAAAATTATCACCTCTTAATGCCGTCTTATATCATCAATGCAAACGCTTTCATGAGTTGGATTTGATATTACAAAACCGACCACAAACTAATATTATTATTGCAAAAGATGAAAAATCAAGAAAACTACACGATTTAGGAACAGGAATTGCAATTAATTCGTGGATTACAGATACGGAAGAAGAATATAAAAGTGTAAAAGATATAAAAGATGTGAACGAAAAATATAAAACTCAAGGTATGAAAGACTATCTAGATATGCAAGAAAATTTAGATAAATATATCAAATATTTAATAGAAAAATATGGAGATCGCATCACATTTGGAAATGTTGGACAAATTTTTAAAAATAAGGGTACGAGTGTTTTTAATGTCACTCGTGATCCCTCAGATGAGTATATAAATGTATGGGGAGCAAATGTTGATAACTGGAATCTAAAAAAAGATGAAAAAATAACAGGTAGTGGACAAGCATCTTCTTTCGAAAAACAAGACCGTGGTGTTTTTGGTATATGTACAATGAAACCTGTTGATACATATCAAAAAAAGAAAGTGCTTGAGAACTCTATACATACGACTATTGTTCCAGGTAATCCTTCGAAAATATTATCACCTTCTCCACAAGTTAAAAAAAACGCTTCTGCAACACCACTTCTTCAATCTGTGGAAGAAGAACCACCTCGTGTTAGCGTAGCTGCTAGTGGACATAAAAAACAAAAACTTGAAAAAGGAGGGTGGACCACGTCAGATTCTGACACAAGTAATAGTGATAGTGATAGTGACAGTGACAGTGAAAGTTACAGAAGTAGTGATAGTGACAGTGAGAGTGATAGTGAAAGTAAAATGCCTGTATCTGATGATGATGGCGATGAAGTTGTATTTGTACCACAAAAAGCTAAAAAATTTGTTTATTACGGAACATTAAATAATAAAACAGCATACATTAATCCGATATATATTAATCTACAGATGATTCCAAAAGAAGACTATCATAATGGAATGCCAACGCTCAAACAATTAAAAGAATTGATTCTAAAAAATCTGTCCGAGGAAAAATATTTGATTAGATTTTTTTCTTCATTTGCACTATCAAAATTTATATATTTGACAAACGAGGAAGTCAAAGGTATGAAAGATTTGTTAGTTACAACAGACGATATAAAAGATAAAAAGTTTATAACAGATAAAAAGTTTATAGAAGATGATATATCATTACTACAAAATCTATTTGATACTATTGAACCTAGATCGTCTTTTAAATCCAAAAAAAGTCTCCTAAAAAAGCCTTCCTCTAAAAAAAGTCTCCTAAAAAAGCCTTCCTCTAAAAAAAGTCTACTCAAAAAACGTACACCTAAAAAAAGTTTACTCAAAAAGCCTAGAGTTAAAAAAAGTCTACTCAAAAAGCCTACAGCTAAAAAAAGTCTACTCAAAAAACCCAGATCTAAAAAAAGTTTTTAGTTTATTAATTGCTTATTTACATATAATTTTAAATTATATGTAAAAATAATGCATTGTGTTTTAGTCAATCATTTCTGATAAATTGCTACCCGAACGGCTGCTACTACTTGCTTTTCTACTACTTGCTCGGCTACTGCTTGCCCGGCTGCTACTACTTGTCCCTTTATCTGCATTCTCAAACCGTTCCGGGTGTTCCATATACTCCTGGTACATCTCGCCACGCTCCGCTGGGTGCGTCTCATTCAACAAACGAATCAACGCTCGGTCCAAAGTCGTCTTGGACGAATTTTCCTTATCCGCATTCCACGTATAAATCACCGTATGCTTGTCAAACACAAACTCGCTCGGTAAATTTGCCTCAATCGCCTTATAAATCTCAAACGTGCTCTCCAACGGAATTGTCTTGTAATCCTTCTCTTTTGTCTGACTTAATCGCGATATCTTATCGTGACAATAATTCTGAATATTCTTCCCCAAGCACAACAACGTGCACAACAACCGCTCCCAATTTAATTTGGGATTGCAAAATTTTGCCACACGATCCACCGCCGCCAACGTGTCGCGTTTAAAATTGTCAACCGCGTCCAACCGTGTATGTCCACTCACGCTTGTATACAACTCACGGTTTTTACACGCACTTGCCACAATCTCCTTTAAAATGTACATGTTATAAAAATCGTCATTGACCAGCTTTTCAATCTTTACAAATTCCTCGATAAGCAACGCCATTAAATCCTTCGTTTTTTCCTTGCTGTATTTATATGTCAATGGCAATACCGCCAATGTCTGTAAAAGATCCACAATAAAATCGCCTTGTTCATCAAAAAAACGCGACCGTTCAAACGAACGCTCATAATCGCTCATAAAATCGTCGCTAATATTGCTTTTCTGGCGATTGTCCCATCCACAGTCCAAATCGACCCGCGCATCTTTGTACAAGGATTTTACCACATTGCGAAACATCTGGGACGTATCGCTTCGCTTGTACTTGTTGATTTCGTTACTGACCGACAATAAAAACAGTTTGGCATCCGTATACGCATCCTCCTTGCACTGAATAAACCCGTATTTGGTATGCGCCAACGAACAATTCATCCGATGATTCTCCGCCGACTTGCTGAATGAAAACCCAAAATCGATAATGACCGGACATCGTCCATATGTCGGCACCAAATGATACTCGCCATTGACAATATACAGAAAGACGCTATTGGGATCGCATTCCTGGACCAAAATATTATCTGAATGCATATCGTAATGTGTAAATTTCACCTTTTGATGGGCAATTGCGCTGGCCAACAGCGTCTGTTTGACAATCGATAACAACTCCATCGTTGAACACACATCATTCTTGATGTATTTAAAAAATTTTTTGCACCCTTCCAAGTGTTGCATCACCAACATATCGGTGGAAATCGTCTTGTAATCTGGATTTGACATAAACGGGTTTTTGGCGCGCTTAAAATTGGCCGCAACAGGCACGCTTATTTTGCCAAACATTTTCACAAAATGCGGGCAATAATCGCGAAGGGTGTTAAGGTCCATCAACACGCGGTATTCTTGATCAATCATAAAATCCAGATACTGGCTGATTTTATAGACGTGTCTTTTACCAGAATTTTTATCCATCAAAAAACCAACAAGGCCTTGTTTTCCCTTTTTTAGGAGAGGCCCATCGTATTCTAAAAAGTCCGGAAAAGTTTCTTTTTCTTTTTCTCTATTTTTTTCGTTAAAAAAATCAATGACGTCTTCTAGCTCTCGATCGTATAATAAAGGATCTTCCATTATTTATGTAATTGAGTGGATTCTTAAATAACAATTTAAGAATCATTTCCTATTAAATTAAATGAGCAAAACATTTGTTGAAACGCTGATTAAAAAAAAGAGTGACGACGCTAATGAAATTGATGACGACGATGAAGAAGTCTTTGTATTTAATCCAAACATTGAAACCTCTCAAATCCGTCGGCACGCTATGGACCTTTTTTCACCTCTCGACATCCGTCTTCAATACCTTGAACTTTTTTATAATCGTGATCCCACCCAATTTGGTGAACTTATCAGCTGTATCAACGGAATGTACTCGTTTTCACGCACTGTCTCTCTTAAAGCTTACGTCATTGGCATCGCGTGGTCGTCCTTGATCCCTATCGTTTACCGTATCGACTGTGCCAAAAATGTCAATGACGAAGGCTACCCCATCTTAAATCAGCTTTGTCACAATCCGTTATTTGCATTTGAACCCACGCCAATCCGTGTTGAAACGGTACTGTATTTAATGAAAATTGGGCTAAAAGAAGAAAAAGAAAAGGCTAAAGAAAAGGGGGCAAAAGACGCCCAAGTAAAAGACGCCCAAGTAAAAGACGCCCAAGTAAAAGATGCCCAAAAATACATCCAAGCAGAGATCGAAATGTACAGAGAAAATGCACGCAATTTTTTCTGTGAAATCATCAACGATGTCCACGTCGATTGCCTCTACAGATTTAAACTAATTCAACGTCTTGAGAACGATTTTAAAGACGACTTGTTTCATTATTATGCCGACGTGGCCTCCTTGAAATTTGTTGAATCGCACCATAACCATCTTGTTTACCGTGTCATTTGTTGCCAATACATGTTTCAAAAATGCGACGCACCGCTTCATATCTTTGCGAACGAATTTTTATTGCACATTGCTTCCTTGCCCGATGTCAGCGAAGACATCCGTGCCGATGCGTGCGACATTTTACTGGCCTATGGGACCCCTGAAAATGTCGAAAATGCGCGCCTGATTTTGTTTGTGCTAGGAGGCGGCGAACGCGCCCGTCACAATATTTTCAAAAATTCCCAAAATGTGCACAACCACGCCGTCGAAGAAAGTGTCGAAAAAATGATTGAATACATCTCCACCTTTGTACCGCGAACTGTATCGCCCTACACATTTGAAAAAGCCAAAGACGACTTGACCGACCTCATAAAAGCAGAGCCAGACGAAGCCAAACGCATCATTTTGGAAAATGCTATGGTTCGTATCACCATTGATCGCGCCATTTACGGTCGACTTCATCTAAGTCTCGCCCACATTATCGCCAAAATGTGGACGTATATCCAAGACTCGCCTTACCGTGACGAGCTTCAAAAACGGCTACTGGAAGAATTGATCGACTCGAACAACAAATGCAGTTCGGGCTACGTCTCGCGCATCGTCAATACGTTATCTGGCTTTGGCGACATGTCGCT
>Ga0136644_10002489_pt1 | contig 14088 bp, 18 predicted proteins | sample C_130820_EF_Meta_FD_94780 | JGI IMG/M metagenome (GOLD analysis project Ga0136644, IMG submission 94780) | Freshwater microbial communities from Lake Croche, Canada to study carbon cycling - C_130820_EF_MetaG (v2) (version 2) | ecosystem: Environmental > Aquatic > Freshwater > Lake | place... | reverse complement strand
TCACCTGTTCCAATACCAAAGAAGAACAGGAAAAAGTTAGACTATCGTAGGTGAAATTCCTACTATTGATTTTACACTTTTTTTATTTTTTTGCTCTGAAAATGGGCGTTTTAAATGAGAAAAGGTGTAAAACCCGGGACCGATATTAAATTAAATTTTATTTATCCAAGTATTAATATTAATGTTTTATTTAGAGAAAGTCAAAAAAGTCTAGAAAGTCTAGTCAAAAAAAATAAAAAAATTGATAGATTGTGAGTTTAAATTATAATAAATAATAAAACAAATCAGCTATTATTTATTAATATGGGACAACGATGTTCAAAACGTAGACGGAATTCTAAAAAATCGTCCGCGTTAATTGTGCCTATTAATTTAAGGAAGAATATTTTACACGATCGAACTAAAATAAAAGAGAACAATCTGGATAAGAATCCATTCATAGTTGATGAAGAGAAGATATTGATAAAAATTTATCACAGTTATGCATCATAATAAGGATTATCGTGAATATTCATACCACAGTATTCCTTATTTTCTTTTTTATAATCAACAGGGTTATGTATTCCTGCCTCTTTCGCGTTTTCTAATAAATATTTGAAATTATCCCAGAATTCACTCTTATGTCCAATAGATTTAGTCATAATATGCGCAAGTTCATGAATCGCTACAAACATAAGTGTGCTTTCATCAATTAAATTATCATTTTCTTTCTTCTTACGATTTAAACAAAACGCTAATTTCTCGCCCTTATTCTCGCTATATGCAGTATATTCACTAGTAGGAAGAGTTTCAACTACACGCTGTGGGTTGTATCCAGCGACTAACCGTTTTACGCGCTCTTCATCGTGATGTTTTTTATCCATATATTTTACGAGTTGTTTGCATTTGTCGGTTACGGATGCTAAAAGGTCCGCAGCGGCTTGTAATTTTTCACGTTCACGTACACAATATTTATTTCCATCTACATTCGATACAATACATTTTAATTGAAAATCATCTGAGTTTCTAAAGTACATAACTATGGATACGACAAGAACAAACCCAATTAGAAAATATCCTAAAACATCGTATTTATCCATGACTATATAAATACGGTGTATTTTATTATTTTAGTTAAAAAACTATTTTCTTGGTAACGTTATTCAAGCCAATTACTTATCCTTCTCATCCTTTGGTTTCATTCCCTCCTTGCGGATATGGGGGACAGATAAGGACAAAGAAGCGCGCCAGACAAATCCAGCGGTAAAGTATAAGAGAAGACCGAAAACTACAGCATGGACACCAGCAACTGTAAGTTTGCTGCCATTAGATGGTAAACGTAAAAGAACACCAGGAGAGAGAACGAAGAATAAAATAGCGGAATAAACAGCGACAGCCCAATTCATTTTATATATAACGAATAGAAAAAATATGAATTCCCTAAATAATAAAACACATTTTATTATTTATTTACTAAACCTGCTTATTTGGGTAAATTGCCAAGTTCTAATGGAACACGCCCATAGTCAGGCTCAATCGTACTTTGATTCCATGGGCCAATATCTGACTTAGGAATTACGGGATCAGAGCGTAATTGAAGGTTAGGGTTACGAAGTGTTTGGCCAATTGTATCAAGTCCAATATGGTAACCAGCCTGTAAGAGATCAGGCATTAAAATATCACCGCTGTTCATAGAGGTAGGATTCAAGGCAGACCAATTGCTGTTAGCATCCTTAGGTAATAAATCAGAAGGATTAGCTACAGATTGGGGAGAATATCCCGCAGCAGCTGGGGCGGCTGAGGGTTTAGTAGCAGAGGGAGCAGAAACAACAGGAGCAGAAGCAGAAGGGGCAGTAGCACCAACATCCATATTATCATAAAGATTTAACTTCGAACCGGAGTAGGAAAAAAGAGCCCAAGCAAGAACCAAAAATATAATCAATACTAAAATTCTATCCTTTGTGAAAAATTTGGAAAACCCGCTAATGATTTCTTTGAACATGCTGTTATATATAAACGGATGATAAAAATATTTGTGTAATTTCAAATTAAAATTTGCTAAATACCTAGAAGACTTTTATTATTCATCTAAAGAATTTTCTTCATCTATTTCTAAATCACTATCATCACTTTCTTCAATATCATCCAACATATATGTATTCTTTATACGTTTAGCTTCTAAATAAGATGAAAGTGCTAAATCTCTCGCAATTTTTGCTTTTCGCCTAGCCTCTCTATACATTTCATAATAAACGTCGTTTCTCTTTTTTAATTGCATAGGTTCTTTATCTTTTAATTCTTCTAAAGGAAAGTCTATTTCTTCCATACCATTATACATAGGCATTTCCTCTATATCAACTCCTTCAGGAAGATAAGGTTCGTTATCATTTTTGCTTTTATTCTCTTCTGATTCTATCAAAGTTTCATTTTCTTCAAGTGCAACTGGTTCATCAACTTCTACTGAGGATTCTATAACAATTTCTGTTTCCGTTATCATTTCTGGTGTAACTATATCGGTTTCATTTTGAGTTTCAAGTAATTTATTAGTGATTGTAGGTTCAGTTATTTCATTAGTATAGGCTTCCTTAGAAGCCGTCGTAGAATGGTTTGTTTTAATAATACATTTTTCAAATAAGTTATTTTGTTGAACAACCATCATTTGTTTCAAATCAATTTCGATTTGAAAACTACGACTTGAGCATTTAATACCCTGAATTTCTACAATTGTTAATACATTTGTATTTTCAGAAATCGTATCTATATCAACTTCATTCTCATTTTCATCATAGATCTTAAGAGATGGTTTATTTAAAATTGCATTTATATTAGCATTTACACGTACAATATAATATTTACCAGATTTATATATCTTTAAGGTAGAGGTGAAATAATTTTCGATATCATGCAACTCCATGTTACCGTCAAACCATTTCTCTCTATTTTTAAAAATGAATTGCTGGCAATAAATCTCTAAATTTTCCATCCAACGAATAAAGTTTTCATTTTCATTTGTAAACATCAAATCACAAGAATAACGCTTATTCACTTTTGTAAATCCTTGTTTTGTTTTACATTTAGGTGGTTGGATATAAAGAGGATTTTTATTTACTAAAAATCTTATAAAATAATTGCCACCGGAAATTAATGTAGGAGTAGTTAACATTAAATTGTTGAAATCAAAAGAGTCATTCGTATCAAAGATCTCCATACTATCTTATATTTTGTAAATAAAAATCTTGTGTTTTTTATACGAATGATATGATTATATTAAAATTTAGGGAAGTAAAACATGTATTTCCCTAAATACGTTCAGCGCAAAACAATAATGTATAAGATTTTTGTAGTTATGATATGAAAAGTATTCGGGATTCATGTATTGAATTTTTTCAAAATGAAGATATTCGAAAGGATGTGAAGGAAATAATGAAACCACTAGCAAATATAGTTTATAATGAAATTTATTTATATTTGTGGCTAATCTGTTTTTATAATTTGTTTTTATTTTTTATTGTTTTAGCAATTTTAGTAATGTTGCTAAGATTATCCATCCAATCAAGAACATTTAGTACAAACATTTCATAATGAAAATAATATATGTAAATTATATATAATGGGAAAAAGACATTCAAAGAAAAGAACTAGTCGTCGTTCTAAGATAGTAATAAATGGAGGAGATGGAGGAGCTACTGGCTGGGCACAATCTGTTTATGGTGGAATTGGGCAACAACACCAAGTTGCTGGAAATAATCATGAAATTGCTATGAATCCCCAAACTGGTGGTGCCAATTTGCCATTATCTCCAAGTGAAGTTGGAGGTAGTGCAGGTTCGGACATCGTTGCTGCTCCTACAACTGCTAATGTTCCAGTATCAGTAGGTGGCGGCATTATTACAGATGTAGCTGTTCCTGCTGTTCTCTTATATGCTAGAGATTCTATTCGTAAGAGAAACGTTATTGGCTTCCCCAAGATCTCTATGAAAAAGTCTAGACGTCACCGACGCAGCTACCGTAAAACACGCCGTTAATTTGATACTATATTTGTAAATATCTATATTTACAAATATTTATGACCAATCTACACACAATAATATACAAGATTTTGATCCATCATTATTTACTAAGGATAATCCGATTTTACTGTCCACGAATAACTCCTGTAAATTCGTAACTAACATTTGAAAATACTCTTCGTTATAATCGTAACACTTTCTAGTATATATTTTTTTTCCTAGTTTATTCTCCTCTAATACTCCGGTAATAATAGATTTTCGTTCTTCCTCAAATAATTTAGCTAAGCGTATTTTTTCTGCTTCAATATGTTCAAAATACATATTTTGTAAATCCGCTTTTGTAATATTCATATTGTATTAAATTAGTCAAAATTTGTTTATATTATTTTTTAATTTTGTAAATATAAATTAATGGCAGATAATGAAATTGTGAATATTCCAAAAACCCAATTCATAGAAGATGTTAAAAAGTGGGTTTTAATAGATAGTCAATTAAAAATTGTAAATGAGAAAACGAGAAAAATGCGAGAGTTAAGGCATGAACTATCAGATAGAATATGTAAATACACAGAAGAAAATAAGATACCTGAGAATAAAATAAAATTAAGTGACGGAGAACTTCGTATATATGATAAGAAAGAATATTCACCATTAACATTCGGATACATAGAAAAAACATTAAGTAATATTATTTCAAACAAAGAACAAGTAGATTATATTGTAAAATATTTAAAAGAAAATCGTGAAATCAATACTTCACCAGATATAAAGAGAAGTTGTAATAATTAAATCGAAGCTAATTATATAATATGGAAAAATTAATAGAACCAGTTATAACAAATTATGAATTTATAAAGGATATGAATAGTGATATAGTAAGTGCAGTTTATCCCATGCGAGAACATTTAAAAAAGGAAAATAATAAAATGAGCATTTTAGGAGGTTCTCCTGTAATTGAAATTCAAACTGGTATGACTCGGTTTGATGAATTAGGAATACCAGTAGGTTTATATTTAGAATCACGCCAAATTTCTTTCCAAGATAAAGAGACAATCAAAGAAATAAATAATAGAATAATTGATGATACACTTTTTGAAAAATTATTAGGTTCGGTTTCATCTGTAAAACCATATTCTGGTACGCGAAAAAATTATCAATACAAAAAGTCACAAACAAAGAAAAATGAACGAGACAAGTAATAAGTAAGTTTATTATATTTTGACATGTAAAATATAATAATTTTTCAGACTAATATTCTGACCATGCGTTTTTGTTATAGGAGTTAATTACCAACATTTTATCAGCGTTGTCTTTCCAAAATTGAACCTTTTTATCTAGTTCAGTTTCTGCTTCAGTTTTTGGTAAAATGGAATTTTGCTGCATTTTCATTCTATCTAAGTCAGCATCTGATGGTTTTGGTTTTTTGCCATAACAGTTTACACCAAATTTAATATAGGGGTTTGCAAAGTATCCTCCATTTACACCTGGACGTCCACAATCATTTTTATGCTTTGGATTTTTTTGTAACTTTTCCCAAGTTGCTTTTTGTGTAGGGAAAAACGCCATTTGTCCATCGGACCATCCATAATTACACCATTCTCCACCACTTTTATAGGCTTCTTCAATTTGATCATAAGTAGCTAATGCCGCACCATAGGATGAACAAATGGCTTGTGCATCATCATATGTATACAGATTATTGGATATATTAAACACTTCGCTTTGTTGGACGGGCTTAGCTAAAACCACATTTCCAATTATTGAATTAGTTGCGACACTACTAGCTGCAATTACATTACCAGTAAAAACATTACCTTGTATAGGAAGAGTTCCTTTATCTGGTAAAGACGACCAATCAAAAAAATCTGATATTAAATCCATAAGAGAAACGCCAAGAACATATTTAAAAAAATCTGTAAAAATGATGATTACGAAAAATATCCATGCAATAGATTCGATAAGTGAAAATATAATTGGTTTTGTTTCACTAGACATAGGAATACGAAATAAATAAACAACAATATAAAATGCAATTAAGAAAAGCATTACAGAAAAAATAGAAAATGGCTCATTAATAAAATTAGATGTAGAACTTACTGTGTTTTGTAAAATCATTTGTTTTTGATAATCATTATAAGTAGCAAAAGTTGAAATTATGATAACCAGTAAACAAAATAATGAAATTATATCAATTGTACGGCTCAATCGTAATTGATAATTTGATACATCTTCGTTTTTATTAAATACAAATCCTAAAATAAAATATGCAACAAAGTAAATTGCTAAAAACCATAATAACATTACTATATTTGATTTATTAAAAATACTATAAAATACCCCCTCGTATGTATTCTTATCATCTTCTACCCTATATGTAGTAGAGCTATTTGTATTTGTCGCATTTGTATTTATAGTTCCGTTAATATTATAATTCGGTGGAATAGAATTTGTAGGACTATTATGTTGTTGATTATTATTATTATTAACATTTGTATTATCAGTTACTACAAGTTGTTTTTGTTGATCTGCGTAAATAGTTGCTTTATCTGTATATTCCTCAATCATAATATATTATAGTAAGTTATTTTTTTTGCGATAAAATAAACAGTATGCCATAGGAGTAATAATCGATTCTGGGCGTTCCACAAATTCTATATTTCTATCATTACAGTGATGCCATTGATTTTCTGAATTTCTTATATATGCTGTATAATGTCCACCCATTACACCTCCCATATGATTACATATTCCATAAAGATCATAAATGTATGTGTCTTTATTGTATCCACAAACATACTTAGATAGATTTAAGTTTTCTAAAGGAAACTCGATAAGTGAATTTAGCTTTTGTTGTCCATCTGGACTAAATCGTTTTAAAGTAATCACAAGTATTTTCGGAAAATTCCAGAAAGATAATTGCTTCTTAATATCTTCTTTAAAACCGGTTTTTTCATTAAACCATGCATTTTCACCTTCTAAAATTTCGGGTTTTGTATAAATATCAATACAATCATATAAATTTTTAGCTAACCGATTTGTCTCTAATACTGGTAAATCTAATATGAAAAAGTTTTCAGGTTTTATTACATGTTTTATGCTATCATCTTTTGAAATGATTTCAGAAACATAAATACCATAAAACATATCCATGATTTCTGAGTATTCCTTAGAATAAGTTTGTTTCAACATATCATAACATTTAATAGCTACTAGATCTGTATTATTTTCTGGATCTCCAGATATTTTTATATTTATACTTCTAGAGATACTATTATGTACACAATCAATAAAAAATAATAAAAATTCAGGCATATCGTTTTGTGCCCATCCCGTAAAAATATCTCTACCTTTCATATTAGCTATTTTATGAACATTATGTACAAAACGGTTTGGGCTTACTATTCCATTCCCACTCCACATAACCTTTCTTAAATCGTCCCATTCAATTAAAATACTAGAATCTGGTAAATTATCTTTAATTTTATATTTATCAGAATCTAAAAATGAATTTAACTCATACGTATGATTTAATACTTGCATACATGCATTTAAAAAACAAGTATTACCCAAATTCTCTAATCCTATTTTACCTTTATCTTTATATTTCGATAAATCCATAATTTTATTTATTAATTAAATATATATAGACGTTTATCTTTATATTATTCAGACAAAATGGATAATGCTTTTAATGAAATAAATGATATACATGATGATTTGCAAAGATTATTACAAGAAATAAATAGATTGCGCACAAACAATAGAAATACAAATACAAGGAATAGACGTCAAACAGATAATTCTGATATGGTAACGTTTCTTAGAGAATTATTAATTTCTTATCATTCAAATATTACAACATATCAAGATAATATGAGATTTATGCTGCAAATTTTATTAGCATTATTAAACGAAAGACAAACTCCGAATACAAATAGATCAAATTTAAATAATAGAAGACCAGCTTATGATTTTATTTATTATCCGTATCTAAATTTAAATCGAGATTGGTTGGGTAGAAACACAGTTCCACTTACAAGTTTTAATGAAAATGTAATAGTTGCACCAACTACTGAACAAATAAATTCTGCGACATTACAATATAATTATTCATCGGAAACAAATACGCAGAATACGAATTGTCCAATTACTTTGGATGAATTTCAAGAAGGTGAACAAGTTACTAGAATAGAACACTGTGGTCATACATTTCGAAGAGATGCAATCCAGAATTGGTTTCAAAGAAATGTACGTTGTCCAGTATGTAGATATGATATTAGAGAATCTTCACAACAAGAACCATTACCACAAACAAATCAAAGAAGAAGATCACGGAGAACCCAAGATTATTCATTAAACGAACAGGATATATATAATTCACTTCGGTCTTCTATTACAAATAGTTTATCTTATATTATAAATGAATATTATTCAACTACAGATGCGTCTCAAAATCTTGTATACACATTTGAATTTCCTATATACACAGATTTGTCTAATAATCCTTTTCGTAGCACTACAAATTAATAAAACAGAAAAAACATATATAAAAGTATCCAAATAAAAATATTCTATATGGACCAAAAAGTAAGGGTAAATGTATACATAGAAATTGAAAAGGATAGTAATATGAAGTATGAGCTTAATAAGGAAACAGTTCAATTAGAATTAGATCGCGTTTTACCCTATCCTTATTATTACCCTTATAGTTATGGATTTATAACCCATACACTAGCGATGGATGATGATGAATTAGATGCGCTTATAATAACTGATAAGAAAATAGAAAAGGATAATTTCTATTTTGTTTACATTATAGGATTATTAGATATGAGTGATGAGAAAGGTAAAGATGAAAAAGTTCTCTGTGTATTGGAAGAAGATTATGATTCTATAAATGATTTATGTGATTTATCGGATGAAATTAAAAATAATATTCACTGGTTCTTTTCCAATTATAAATCAAAGACACCAGGTAAATGGTCAAAAGTAGATGGGTTTAGAGATAAGGAATATGCAATAAGAACTTATAAAAGGTCATGTTTATTATATGATGAAGCGTCTATAAAAAATGAGGATTTTTAGATTTATATTATATGAATATATAATATAAAATGTCTTATAATATTTTCTTTAAACTTTATAATGTTGCTACGCCAAAGAATTTACTTCAAAACGTTCCTACTATGAAAACATTTATTACTCCATTTACATATATTCATCCAAATGCAATAAATTCCGGGTTAAATCCTAATTTTCCTCCTCAAACCTTTAATGGGTCTCAACTACTTAGTCTATATAATGTTCCGGTAGTTAAAACAATATCTGGTAAACGACAAGTAAAAATAGCGATTATTATTGCGTTTACTTATCCTGGACTTTTATCAGATTTAAAGACATACTGGCAAAACGATATTAACTTTGGACCAAATTCAAATCCACCAACCGTAAATGTGTATACTATGCCGGGTGCTAAAACAAATTCGGGGTGGGCACAAGAAGAATGTTTAGATTTACAAATGGTTTGTACAGTAAATCCAAATGCGAATATCTGGGTTGTCGAAGCAAAATCAGATAGCATTACTGATTTATTAGAAGCTGTTGATTATGCAAGCAATATTATTCAGGCTGACGTACTATCTATGTCTTGGGGTATAGACGATTCTATTTCATATTCTTATTACTCTAATTATTTTAATAATACAAATGTTTGTTATTGTGCTTCTAGCGGAGACGCAAATATTGTATCTTGGCCGTCTGTTCTATCAAACTGTATTTCTGTAGGCGGAACTACATTACTTTGGACACCAAATGCACAAAAACCAAGAACTGAATTTGCATGGAATAGTGCTGGATGCGGATATGCTACAAGCGTTAGGCAACCAGAATATCAACAATCAATTCCTTCGATTTTACACACAAACAGAGCAATTCCTGATGTAAGTCTAGTAGCAAATCAAAACACGGGTGTTTATGTTGTTTACAAAGGAAAGTGGTATTCATTTGGAGGAACATCTGTGGCGACACCTTTATTCGCTGGAATTTTATCATTAGCAAATCAACAACGTTTTAATGCCGGAAAAGGTGCATTAACGACAGTTTATACTACAAATCCTACGCCTAAAAATAATGTTCAACAATTTCTTTATAAAAACATTTACCTGACTAGCAAGTACGCGAATGATTTTAATGATATTACGATTGGTTCTGATCAAGGATCGGTTGCCGGTAACTCTGCTAATTTAACAACCTATAGTACAAATAGCGGTTTCGATTTACCTACTGGACTAGGTTCTCCGAATTCCTCTAATTTATGTGCGGATTTATTAACTATTTAGAACTTTGAATATTCGTTTATAAGTTATAAAAGAGAAGTCTTTATAACTTATAATGAGTGAAAACAACACATATACTTTTCTTACACATTTTGGAAAAATAACACTTTATCAAAATGAACTCTTTATTGGAACGTCTTTTAGAGAAAATCAGTATTGGGATGAAGATACACTATGGAAACTCAAAGAATACATAGATCCAAATCGTAATATTCTAGAAATTGGTGGACATTGTGGAACTAGTACTGTAGTATATGCATCTTTTTTAAACGAAAACAAGAAATTATATGTATATGAACCACAAAAAAAGCTTTATGATTTATTAGTGAAGAATATTACTCAAAATGATTTACAAAACAAGGTATTCCCATATAATCAAGGAGTTTTCTGTTATAAAGGTCAGGGTCATATGCATGACACAGATATAGATGGTTGGGGAGGTAATGTAGCTAAGCGTTATGACGAAGAAATTTGCGATGGTTGCAATTTCGGTGGAATTGGGTTAGGAAAAAATGGGGAATCTATTGAATTAACAACAATTGATGATATGGAATTAGAAGATATAGGATTTATTCACTGTGACGCTCAAGGATCTGAAAATTTCATATTTTCCAACGGAAAAGAAACCCTTAAGAAACATCGTCCTATTATTTTTTATGAAGATATGGCTATTGAAATAGGTGTACAGGCAAAAATAATGTTTAATCATATTTGTGATATTTATCCTCAATTTAAAAATGAGAGCAAATTTGATGTGAAAAAATATTGCATGGAAGAGTTAGGTTATTCAGAATGTATTGATAGGTTTAATGGTGGAATAGATTGTTTATTGATTCCATGAGGGGAACCAAGGGTTCCCCTCTACCCACTCCTTTTGAACCCTTCCTTTTAACCTTTCTTTTGAACCTTTCTTTTTTATTCATATATATTATATGGCACCATTTTTTAAACGAGAAATAATAGATAGATTTTTAATGGAATTCACCAAATATTCAGGTTTAGAAATCCTTACAAACGAAGACGATCATGAAAGATTACAACCTATACTTCCAATAATCATGGAAAATGCTTCTGAAATATGTAGAGGGTCAATCGGTGATACCTATTTAGAAAATACCATTATGGATAATGCATTTGGTGTAGATACAATTTTTGATACAGCTATTATATTAGAACATGGAGATCCTGTGCCTATCGGATTTATTGTTGTGGAAAAAGGAGAATGCAAACGACGTGGATATGAAAATGTATGGTCTGTAAATTTAATATGTGCAAAAGAAACAAGTCGTGGTGGTAAATCTGGGCTTGGGCAAATCCTTATGGGTCTCTATTTATACACAATTTCACATAACGATTCAATACAACCAAAAACTGCTATTCTTGAATTAGCAAATGGATACATAAATGCAGGTGGGTTAGCAAGTTATATGAAATTAGGGTTTGTTGTAGATGAATCTTTATATGGAAGAAATTGTTTCGAAGATTATGGGAATTTGCCTATGGCTGTAAGAGAATTACATCCTACAAGAATAATATCTATATTAAATGGAAAAGACGCAGGATATCCAAAATTACCAATTTGTAATATTCGTGGTGATTTGCAACTCTATTTGGGATTATGTAAAAATTTATATACGTTTATAGAAAAAAATGCTGAAGAATATGTTGATTCTAAATATGAACTTGCGGATAAACGGATAATTAATTTTGATTTATTAGAAACAAAACTATATGAAGAATTTGCTAGACTTCATCATATTACTGGTAAAAAAAGGAAGAAAACAAATATTGAATATAATGATTGGTTACGTGAATACATAGTAAATATTGAAACAAATCATTCAACAATAAATACTGGTGATTTAATAGGATTCTCTTTATTAAATAAAATTGTTACTCCAGCACCGGAAAGAAAGAAAGCAGAAGTATTAGAAAAAATGGAAAGACGTTTACGTTCAGGTCTTAGAATAAGCGTAGTTGCAACACCTGTGTCCAGACAACGTTCCCATGGTGGACGTAGTAATAGTGGACGCAGTAAACGAAATAAAAAATCAAACCGACGTAAAACAAAGAAGACATAATTTTATTAATAAATGCATAATAAAATTATAATTAACGACCAACCTCAGTAATTTTCAACCAGGTTGATTTATCACTATCAATATCTAATAAATCATTACCAGAGTTAACAATTCTTAAAGAAATTTTAATGGATGTTAATGCTGAATTTGTGTATGTTCCAGAAATTGGTAACAAAGTGCCACTTCTTGTACCACCACCGGGCTGATTATTCCATTGTTGATAAGATCGCCCAACCATGGTATCGCCAACATATAAATATCCAGTATAGCTATCAGCGTTGTACCCCGTGGATGAATACACAGAGTTAAAATCAATTATAATGTTTGATTGCGAAGAAAGCGGAGTATAAGTATATTCGAATACTACTTGCTCACCCGCACCAGTAAGGACTTTAAACTGTGGATTATTAACACTTGGCTTGTAAGGCACTTGAATATTGCCTAAGATTGCTAAGTTAATAATTTGTCCAGGTAAAAAACGATGAGCAAGAACATAGCCGTCAACATTAACGTTTCCATTAACTTGTTCATCCCCTTTAACTAATAAATCACCGTCCACCTCTTCATCCCCTTTAACTAGTAAATCACCGTCTACTTCCGCATCTCCCTTAACTAATAAATTACCATCAATCGTAGAATTTCCTCTGATCTCCTCACTACCAGAAACAACAAAGTTTCTGTAAACATATAGATCATAATTACGCATAACAGGTGTAGTAAATTCTACTAAACGATTATTTGCCTGAGTAATCTTATTTGTAGCTCTTCTATCAACAAGTGCACGCATAGACATAGACATGATTAAAAAATATGTATATACTAAGACAATATATTTTTATTTTCTTGTAAAGAAAGATGTTATTTGTTGAATGTTGTTTTTTTCGTTATAGATTTTCTCTAAAACCTTATCAAACAATAGTGATTTGACTTTTACCGCACAGAATTTCTCCTTCTTCTTCATAAATATCTCTAAATCCGGAAAATCATCTTCCAATTTTTTAATATCCTTTTGATATTCTTTAATTGCGCTCATCTTACCTTGAGTACGCCATATCTTTTCGACTTCTAACCCAAAGAGTTGCAACAATGGTTTCATAATCTGGTTTGTGATGTAATGTGTGTAGTCTATTTTTAGATTATTCTCCAGAATAAACTCGGGTGTTTCCATCTTTTCACCTTGCAAAGCTTTCTTGTCATCATTTACAATAAAGACGAATTTTATACGGTCGCCAGATTTTGGTTTATTCCCTGGATCACGTTTCCCTATACGCTCTGCTAAAACATTATGTCCAATTGCCTCTGGATTTTTATAATCACTACGCAAAGCTTTTGTAATCGCTAGTTTATCCATACTTACTTTTCCAGCAATTAGATTATTTAGACAGTTTTCTAAATATTTGATAGCACTACCCATATCCGTACTTTTCATTAAAATATCCAAAACACCACCATAAACATCTTTCATATAATCACATGAATCACGCCGCTTTAAAGGGAGACCCATATATTTAAGCTTGCCCTTATTCGGATCTTCCTCATAAAGCATTCCTACATAACGCTTTTTGGAAAGCAAAATGAAAGGCATAAGTGTTTTTTCATAAGAAAGTTCCATGGGAGGTTTTAACCATTGTGTACATAGTTTTGCAGCATCTTGAGCAATTTCAATCGTCATCTCTAGAGCAGG
>Ga0136644_10002487_pt1 | contig 14099 bp, 15 predicted proteins | sample C_130820_EF_Meta_FD_94780 | JGI IMG/M metagenome (GOLD analysis project Ga0136644, IMG submission 94780) | Freshwater microbial communities from Lake Croche, Canada to study carbon cycling - C_130820_EF_MetaG (v2) (version 2) | ecosystem: Environmental > Aquatic > Freshwater > Lake | place... | reverse complement strand
GAATTTAATTGTTATCAACGAAATTTTAGTTTAATAAATTATAATTTACAGAAATTTAAAAATATTAATTTTTTTAATAAAACTAATAATTTTATTGAAATTAATATTAATAATTTAATTATTAACGATATTTCTAATTTATTACATATTATTCATTTATTAACTTTATCTTTTAATTTATTAGGATCTTATCCAGATAATTTATATGAATGTATTTATTTAAATGAATATGATGAATATTATTATGAAAGTTTTTGTAATTTTCTAGAATTTATTAAATCTAATATTAATAATAATATTTATTACAATAAATTTGTAATTGACTTGATAAAATATATTTATATTTATTCATATTATGATTATTATTTTTATTATTCAAATAATTTATTAGATACTATTTTATCTAATTATAAATTTAAAAATAATATTTTTAATGATTTTTTGGTAAATCTTAAAACAACACTTAAATTACCAAATGATTTATTAAATTATCCACCATTCTTTAATATTGATGATGATATTGATTCTATTATTTTTTATAATTTTGAAATACCGAACTATCTAAAACTATTTGATCTTGTAAATGCTATTATCGATACTTTTGATTTAGAGATTGATAATAAAAATAATATTCTTGAACAAATAATATTATTTTTTATTAAAGATATTCAAAATAATAAAATTAATAATCATAATAATAAAAATATTACTAATAAAAATATTATTAATAAAAATATTACTAATAAAAGTAAAAATAATAAAAAAAGTTCAACCGAAACAAGTGAATCATATAGTTCATCTAGTGATATTGATTCAAGTAGTCAAAATGATTTAAAATCAAAAATAGATGAAACCTTATTATCTAAAAATGACAAAGAATTAATTAATAATAATAATACTTTTATTGAACTTAATATTGAAAATTCTGCAAATTGTATTTTTAATACCGAGCATTAAAAATTTATGATTTTATATGTTTTGTTAGTGCTAAAGTTTAGGCTAAATTAATATTTTATTAATTTTTAATAAATTAATAGAACAAGATTCAACTAATAAACCACCATTAACAAATATACCATAATTCATTTTTTCACTACTATTTTCTAAAACAATATACCATAAATTATATTCCCCTTCTAAATTCCAAGGTTCTGTTTTATCATCAATAAATGCTGGTAAACGATATTTACTTTCAGTTGTTGAAACTTTTCCTAATTGTTTAATTATTTTTTCACGTTGTTCATTTGTAAATTTATTAATGAGAATGGAATTACATCCATTAATAAATAAATCTTCTGTTAATTCTGGATAATTAATTGTTGAACACTTATAAATACGATCTTCTATTCGTTCATCATCTACTGGATTTGTTATATTTTGTTTACCAATAATTTCTACTCTTTTATATCCTTCACGACTTGTTCTAACAAAATCTCCTTTACATAAATTTTCTATAGATTTATATACTTCTTTTCCATCAGCAAAACAACGAACAAGTGTTCCTTCTAATAAACAAGGTATTTTTAAACTCATTTTATTTATATATAAATATAAATATATATTTAATTATAACAATAGGTAGAAACTATTTTTATTTAGTATTAAATCTTTTGATGTAAACTCCATCTCCAACCTTTAGAAACATGATGGTTGCCATATTTAACCCAATCATCAAATTTTATACAAACTATGTTACCATATTGAGTTGAATAATATAATTTATCTATTACAATTAAATTATTTTTTAATAATTCTTGCGTACAATGATAACATGGTGCACTTTCACATAAATTTCCACTTTTATTTATTCTAATCACTAATAAATTCATCTTAGTTTTTTTAACTTTTTTTAATCTCTTCAGAATTGATAGTTTATTTAATGCATCCATCTCTGCATGTATTGTAACTCCATTCATTCCAGATCTAAAAGAATTTTCACCAATTACTGAATTATTACTTGGCATTGTATTATCTAATTTATTTATAAATGCTGCAATATGTAAAGATGTATCTATATGTACACACTTTTTACTACATTTATTTAATCTTCTCTGTATTAAATATTCTATACATTTATCATTTTTTGTAATATTAGTTATATTTATTCTAATATTATTGATTTCTTTGATTTTATTTATTCTGTTTATAAAATCATTTACATTTTCACAGTAATTATTTACATAATAACTATTCGGATTTAAGTTTTCTTTATCTATAATACATTCATCCAATCTTTTTTCTTTAATTATAAACATAATCAAAATATAAATATAATATATTTATATTAAGTATAATATCTTAAAATAATTATTATTTTATCAATTTAAAAATTAATTGTATTATATATAAATATGAAAAATATAGTTATATTTTCAAATTGTGCAGGAAACATAATTAAAAATATGTTTCAAAAACATTTTTATACAAAAGATAAATATTTAGTGAACCATATTATAAATTATGAAAACTTAAATAAAGATAATATTGATAATTATCATATTTCATTATTAAATAATTGTGATATATTTATTTATCAACCTTTAAATCAATCTTATACAAATAGTGAATATGATATAACAAAAATTAAAAATTATTTAAATGAAAATACTATTATATTAAAAATTAACTATTATCGATTTAAAGGGTTTTGGTATGATTCTGATTATAATCCATATTCTAGTTATAAAAAATTTCAATTTTCAACTGGCAAATATTATGGCATTCATAATAGTTTTATAGATTTTAATACAACAAATATAAATGATGTTATTAATAAAATAGATAATATAGAAATTTCAAAAGATAAATTTTTATTATATTTTAATAATGAACTTGAACAATTTAAAATTATTGATAATAATTCAGATGTTAATATGTATGAATATTTTATAAATAACTATAAAAATAAACAATTATTTCATGATTATTTTCATCCAACTAATTTATTTTTTTATGAAATATTTCGTCAAATTATTTTTAAATTAAATAATTATGAATTAATATATGAAGATCAATATTTTTTAAAATTAATAGATGATATTGAAATGACACATTGGGCATTACCTATTTTGCCAATTATAAAAAATATTTTAGAATTAAAATTAGATGAAAATATATATGTTTTTTATCCACCAGATTATGCTGATAAAAAACTTTATATAAATATATATTATTACTATTTTATTAGATTATCACATCAAAATTTTCAAAATTATTTAGAAAATTATTCTAAAAATAGTTAATGCGAATATTTTAAATTTTTGTTATATTATATTATAAATATAATATGAATATTAAATTTATAACTTTTGGAAGTCATGATAATTATATTGATGCTGCTAAAAGATTAGAAATGCAAGCAAAATCTCTAAATATTTTTAATCAAATTATTTTATATACAAACAATGACTTGAAAAAAGATGATGTATTTTGGAAACGTAATGGAGATTTTATAAATAATAATAAAAGAGGTCATGGTTATTGGTTATGGAAACCATACTTAATTAAAAAAAATATGGAACAAATGAATAATGGTGATATTTTACTGTATCTTGATTGTGGATGTGAAATTGATTGTAATGAAAAAGATTATTTACAATTATGTTTTAATGTTGTAAATAATGAAAAAATTATTTCTAGTAATATGTATTATTTAGAAAAAAATTGGACTAAAATGGATCTATTTGTAAAATTTAATATGAATATTGATAAATATTTTAATAGTGAACATCGTGAAGCTGGTGCTCTTATGTTATTAGTATGTGATGAAACAAGAAATTTAGTTAATGAGTGGTATGAATTAGGATGTGATTATCATAATATTGATGATTCACCATCGATTATTCCTAATTTAAGTTGTTTTAATGACCATCGACATGATCAATCTATATTTAGTTTATTATTAAAAAAATATAATATAATTAATAAATTTCCAATTAATAATAAATGTATAAAATATATTAGAAATAAATCTGGTAAATCATTTATAATTAAAAGATAAATATATTTTATAAAAAAGATGAAATATTAATCTGTATTTCTTTTAGTGATAATATTTTAGTAATCATATTATTATTAATAAAATTATTTTTAGATTTTTCTAACAAATTGATATGATAAAGAAATAATAAATAATTTTTCCTTCTTTCGTAATTAATAAAATATTTTTGTATTTTTTCAGAAGCATAAAATAATATTTCTTTATTTATTTTACTAGCTTCTAATATAAAATTATAATTATTTTTTAATTTTTTAGATGCATATATAAAATTATAACTCCAACCTTTAATTGATTCAATTACAAATTCTGGATCATTACATAAAGTTTGTGAAGCATATCTAATAACACTTGGATTATCCTTAACCGCATTTAACATGTATTGTTTATTATAGTTATTTTTTATTAATTCATATTCTGCTTTTTTATATTCTTTACTATGACAAGTAAAATTCATTATTAATTATGCATTATAAAAAAGTTTTTATTTTATTTAATTTCATTTAATTTCATTTATTTCAATATTCTCATCATTTATTTTATAATTAATTAATTCTATCAAATCATTTAGTTTTTTAAATGTTTTAATATCAATATTACTATCAATATTTGCTAACTCGTTTTCATATTTTTTTAATAAATTTAATAATTCAGGTATTGTTTTATTTTCATCTATTTCTGATTCCTCATTTAATATTTCATCGATTCTGTTAATTTCTTCTTTATACCTATTGTAATTTAATATAAATTCATTTTTATTATCTTCTTCACCTAATTTACTTAATTTAGTTATAAAATCTTTAAAAATAAGTTTTTCAACCATTTATTAATTTTATACAGTTAAATTGTTATACAAATTTATTTTTAAAATATTTTTTCAACTTTTTATTGAAATTTTATTTTATCTGTATAATTTATTAAATGTTATTTGATGAAATTTTTAAAGAAAAAATAAAAAATTTTAAATTTATTAATGGAGATATTTTTGATATAATATCATTTGTAGTTATATTTTTAGTAATATTTCTAATATATTATATTACTACATTTTTTAAAGATAAAAAGATATTAGTTATAATATTATTGATCATAATAACCTTAATAATAATTAATAATAATTTAAAAAAAAATGAAAATTTTACAAATATTATTTCAAAACCTGAAGATATATATTCTCAATTAAATACTGGAGATTTTATTTTATTTAGATCTTATGCAAATAATAGTATATCTTTTATACTTATAATGAAAATTATATTGTCATTTCTACAAAATAATTATTTTACTCATATTGGTATGATCTATAAACATAAAAATGGTAAAATATATATTTTAGAAAGTACTCATTCTAAATTATTTTGTAATTATAAAAATAAAACTGTAAATAGTGAAAGTGTTATGGTAGATTTTTATGATAGAATTAATAATTCAAAAGATTATCGTATTCACATTGTTAAAACAAATATACACCAATATATTAATCTTGATAAATTAATAAATAGTATTCAAAAATATAAAAATTATTCTACTCATGATATAAATTGTATAGACTATATTGTAAAATTACTTTATGATAATGATATTATTAAATTACCAACTAGTATTATAAATCATTATTTATTTGATGATATTCTTAATAAATTTAATTATAATATTAATATTCAATTTCAAAAACCAATTATCATAAATAATTACTAATTAGTACTTATCAATTTATATTATAATTTACTATCTTATAATATAATTCTACTTTTCCATCCACAAATATAATTTCTATCTTTTTAGGCGAAACTTCTTTTTTAGTTTCAATATTAATAAAACTAGATATTGAATTAACTTCTGAACTATTTTTAAAAATTGTAGCTTTTATATTTGTAATTTTATCATAAAATTTATTTTTACAAATATTATATTCTATGATAATTTTTCTTAAAAATGAAGAATATTTTATTATCTTCTCTTTTACATCTGTTAAATCATATTTATTAACTATCTTCTCATAATTATTATCTATCTTTTCAAATTTAATTTTACTTTCTTCATATTTTTCTTTTAAATCATCTATTACATTACATATTTTATAGTAATTTTCATAATATTTTTGTTGATTTTCTACTATAAATTTTGCTGCTATTGAAGGTGTTGCCATCTTATAATCACTTACTTCATCTGATAATTGATTATCTATTTGATGACCTACCGCACTTATACTAATAAACTTATTCTTAATTCTACTATTATAAATTTTTTCAATAACATCCCAATGTGAAAATCCAACTAAATCTTCATATGATCCACCTCCTCGTGTTATTAATAATATATCTATTTTTTTCATTTTTGTTTCAAAATATGTTATTGAATCAATAACTGATTGAGGACATTGTTTTCCTTGAACAACTGTATTTTTTATATATATTTTACCTATAAAGTTATCTAATTTAAATGTTTGTAAAATATCTTGTATTGCAGCTCCTTCTATCGCAGTTATTATACCTATCTTATATGGAAATATACATAACTCTTTTTTATTTAAATGCATACCGTCTTTTATTATTTTATCACGATATTGTTTGTGTAATATTAAATAATCACCAACACCTACTTTATTCATCGATTTTATATTGAAATATATATTCAAATTACGTTTTGATAACGTAAATATACCTTTTAATGTAACTTGATCCCCTTCTTTTATTTTTTTACATTCATCGTATTCATCAGAATATAATATTCTCCAATAAGTACAATTTACATGGTAATCACCTATTTTAACAGTTATATATGCATTGCAATCTGAATTTTTAAATGATATTAATTCACCTTTTATTGTATTTATTTTAGTTGATAATAATAATGAATTAACATTTTCAAATATATTATTTATTACTTCAACATCACTTTTTTCTTTAGTTATTTTTTTAGTTTTATTAAAGTTATTAAACTTTTTTTCTAATTCATCAGATGAATCATTCATATCAATATTGATAATAATTATATTATTATTAATAAACAATTTTTTATATTATCTAATATAATAATATCTATTGATATAATGAGTATAAATCCTATTTTATCAAAACTAATATCTGAATCATTATTAAGTTTATATCCAATATTTATTAAAAAAATTCCATTAGATTTAGATATTCAAATGTGGACTAGATTAATTGCTTTTGTATTAATATCAATATTCTTTGTAAATTATTCTTATATTACAAATAATTTATTATCTCAAGAAGGAATGACTTTGGCAATTGTTAATATGGTTCATATTTATAGCTCATATGAAGGATTTAATAATTTAGATTCTGGAATATCTTTTAGTATTTTTAATATATATCCATTAATAATATTATTATTATCTGGTGTATTATGGACACCTACATATATTTATACAATATTAGCTTTAATATTATTTATATACAATAATTATTCAAAAATAGATAGTAAAAAAGATGATGCTTCCTTCAGATATGGTATGATAATGATTATATTAGCAGCATTAACTGAAGCAATTATGTATTTTTTAATTAAAAAATTACCAACTGATAATAATTGGAATCATGTATTTATTGCATATTTTATGGGTTCAATATTGATGACAATATATATTGTGAAATCTAATAAATTTCAAAATATTAATATAAATTCTAGTTGGATTATAGTAATAATTGGATTATTAATAAATGCTGTAATCGGTTGTGTAGGATATTATTTAAGATTTAACTCAATTAATAATTTAGATATAGGAACATATTCAACTTTATCTTATACTGGAATAATAATGGCTTATTTATATGGTATATTATTTAATAATGAACAATTAACTATTTATAGTATAATAGCACCCATGTTAATTATTTATTCTAATTATTTAATTAAATAAAATAATATTATTATATATTAGTGGGTTTAACAGGTTCAACTTTAGTTATTTCAGTGGGTTTAACAGGTTCAACTTTATTTATTTCAGCGGGTTTATCAGGTTCAACTTTAGTTAATTCAGCGGGTTTAACAGGTTCAACTTTATTTAATTCACCGAGTTTATCAGGTTCAACTTTAGTAATTTCAGTGGGTTTAACAATAGTAAATTCAGCGGGTTTAACAGGTTTTTTAAGTTTTTTTTTATATTCTTCAACACTTAATGGTACGTCTATTTTTTCTAAAATTAAATCTTCAACAATTTTATATTGATCTTCATTTATTTCACCTTCATCTTTTAGTTTTTTAAAATATTCTTCTACTGACGTAAATTCAGATTCATCAACTTTTTCTTCACATATGATAGAATTTCCATCAAATTTATCTATAATTCGTTTACTTATACTTCGTTTAGTACATTCATTATATTCATTTTTATTTTTAATTTGATTTTCTTTTTTTATTTTATAAAATTCCACTAGTTCTTTATTATAAATATCAAAAAATTTTTTAATTTGATTAATTTTATTATCCCATTCTTTCATAAGGACTGGTTGTATTATTTCATAATTTTTAATATCATCATTATATTTTTTAATATCATCATTATATTTTTTAAGATTATCTTCATAATAGGCATATGAAATATAATATTTTATAATTTCTTTATTATTACAATCATCATTATTTTTTTTACATAATGATAAAGCATAATCTTCCTTTATTTTTCTTATATCAGGACTAGATGTTGAATAACTTTTATTATCATAAGAAGGTCTACGACTATGACTTCTATGATTAGGAGTTTTACGTGAACTACTAAACCCACGATGACTTACAACTCCTCCTACAAATAATTCATTTTTTAATTCTATATATTTATTTTTGTATTTTAAGTATTTTTGTTTATAATCCGACATGTATATATATATATTAAAAATTAATTTTTATTATTAATTTTTTTATATAATAAATAAAAAAAATATGTAATTAAAAAAATCATAGTAATTAATGAAAGTATTTCATATTAAAAGTAAATATACCTACATTTACTACATGATATATTTGATCATCAATTATGATCTCATCTCCTTCTTTTGAAAAATTATATACAGTAGTTCTAAAACAACCTCATACATTGAACAATATCATATCCAAATCCTGTACAAAGCTCATTGTCCATTTGAATAAATAAGTGGGATTCGCCTCTTACCATTGGTCAAACTTATCATAATTTTATTGTTTAATACTTAATAAATGCAAAATATATTTATTTGTTGTTTTAACTGATATTATTGTATTGTATTTGTATTTAGTAGTTGCTTGTATTTTATTTAATAATTTTATTATTTCAAATAATTTTTTTCAATTTTTAATTTATCTGATAGTTTTAAATATTTTTATAAGACACCAAGTATTTAGAAACATTATCCTTATGATATTGTTTTACAACTATTTTAAAAATAATAAATAAATAAATAAATAAATAAATAAATAAAAAAAAAAATTAATTTTTATATTGTAATTATAATATGTCAAATTTTTTATACAATTATTGTTGTTGTTTTAAACAACTTGAAAAATATATTAGTTTTAGTGAATATAATTTTGGAGATATATATACTAATACTAATAATGATAATGATTATATTGTAATGAATAATCCAATTTTAATATAAACTTACCAGTCACCATCATTGCTTTTATTAAAAGTTGGTAAATCGTTTATCCATTTACCATTATAAAACAAGTCTCCATTAGGTAATGTACATATACCTTGACCATGTTTCAAATCATATAACCATTCACCATTATATACAACACCATTTGGATTAGACATTTTACCGCGTCCATGTCTTAATCCATTCTGAAATTCTCCTTCATAAATGCTTCCGTAATCGTATTTCATTTTACCAACACCTGTTCTTTTGTCATTAATCCATTCACCATCGTATTCACATCCTTGAAAGATACCACTAACATATATCATTTTACCTTTTCCATGTCTCTTATCATTTTTCCATTCACCTTCATATATTGATTTATTTGCATATATCATTTTACCAAAACCATTTTTTTTACCATCTACAACATTTCCTTCAAATATATCAATATATTGTGCCATAACTGCTATATAATGAAATTTAATCCTAATAAAAATATATAAAATTCAATTTTTATAAAAAAGAAGCAATAGTTGATTGTATAACTTCATTAGACAAGGTTTTATCTAATAAACTAACATTATAATTTTTAGTATTATCGCTACTATAAAATAGTTCTATAATCTGACTGGGTAATTTTTTATCCAATAAAATAGTGTAAAAATTATTAGTATTAGAATTGCTTTTAATATTATTTAATAAATGATTATGTAATAAAAATAAAAAATAATTACGCCTCCTTGTATAATTAATAAAGTGTTTTTTTAATCTATCGGATGCACCGCTACCTGAATAAAAAAGATGATACATATGACTTTCTTTTTCATTTAATTGATAATCAGATTTTATACACTCTAAAATTATTTTTCTAGAATCTCTAATAATTTCATTTGAATAATTTATAATATCATCATCACCATCATCATCATAAACACTATTTTTTTTTACCAATTGTAATATGAAATTTTCATCATTTTGTAATCTAGATGACATATCTGGTATAATTTCTCCCCACCAATGATTAGATAGTTCATAGCTTTTAAAAAATTCTAAAATAAATTCTTCATTATCTCTAAGTCTTTCAGATATATAAGGAAATATATGATATTGTGGATTTATTGTATTAACCATTCTAATTATAAATTCTGCATTATCTTTTAATCTAGTAGATGCACATCTAAATCCATGTGCTTGAACTAAATCAACAATAAAAATAATAAAATCTTCATTATCTGATAAGTAATCCGTGATAAAATAATCTTGTTCATAATCTAAGTGTAATTCAGTATTTGAAGTCTCATCATAATAAAATTCTGCAAATAATATTTTTATAAAATCTATATTTTGTAATAATCTATTTGATATATTATCATATAACCAATAATGTAAATGATGATTATGATCATCGTCTATCCATTTATGTAATACTTTTTTATAACATAAAATACTAAACAAGAAATTTTCATTATCAAATTTTTCAATATCATTTTCTTTTACAATATTTTTATTTGCAATACATTGTAAAACTACTTCTTTCATAAATTTTTTATTTTTATATAATTTTATATCAGCATAATCAACCGCTTTAATATTTATTTTAATAGCTTTAATCATAAATTTTAAATTTTTTCTATATTGATAATTAACATATTTTAATATAGTTATATCATTTGTAATTTCCTGTAAAATAGATAATTTATTTTTTTTAAATATCTCATTTGCACGATATAGTTCATCTTGGAATAGAGCCATTTTAGAATATTATACTGGTTTTTTTATTATATTTTTGAAGAACAATCTATTAAAAAATCAATTTTTTCTAAATAAAACTAGCTATAGTTACTTGTATAATATCTAATGAAAAAATACTACTTGAATTTATCTTTTTATTATTAATAATATTAATACTAATATTATCATTTATTTTTTGTAAAAAATTATTTTGAAATAAAAATAATAAATAATTTTTTCTTTTAATATAATTATTAAAATGTATTTTTAATCTGAATGATGCATATTGTAAACTATAAACATTTTGTTTATAAGCTTCTAATACTATTTCTCTTTTATCTTGTAATCTTTTTGATGCATCTTCTAAACTTAATGGAAATAATTTTATAGATTCCATTACAATATCATAATCATCTTGTAATCTTGGTGATAAATAACATAATATTTCACACGAATCATTATTAAATTTAAAAACTTGCAAAATAAATTCTTTATTATCAGTTAATATATTATCTCTTTCATTTATAAATATTGTAGAACCAAAATTTCTGAAAAAAGTTAATATAATATCTGTATTATTTTTTAATTCATCTGATATATTATTAATTATATTACAATAACCATCATAAGATAGTTTTATAATATTTAAAAAATTAATAATAAATTCTTTATTATTTATTAACGTATCAGATATATACTCAAAATAACTTGCATTACCACCATCATCTCTTAGATCTGTTTCTTGTAAAAGTTTTATTATAAAATCTTCATTACTTTTTAATCTATTAGATGCAAATCTTAATTCATGTATATCATTAATTTGAACAAGATTAAAAATAAATTTTTCATCATCTTTTGATTCTTTTGGAATATATTTTATTATAAATGGTGTAATATAAATATAAGAACAACATTTATTTATTATTTCTAAAATAAAATCACTATTTCTATAAACTCTATTAGATATATTTTTAAATATATAATCAATATTACACATATTATAATATCTAATATAATCAAATAAATATTTTATAAATTCTTCGTTATCAAATTTTTTACAAGTATCTAATTTAATTATTGGTGTATTTTTTTTTACTTGTATTAATGATTCTTTCATAAATTTTTTATTTCCAAATAATTTATTAGGAGCATATTGAATAGATTTAATATTTTTTCCAATAGCTTTAGTCATAAATTTAGAGTCTTTTTTTAAATCTGGAGATACAAATTGTAATAAACTAACATTATTTTCAAGATTATTTAAAATAAAATTTTCATCATTTTGACATAAATTATTTGCATAATTTAAAATTTCAGAATTATACATTTTAAAACTTCTTTTTTTAATTTATTAAATAAGTAGATATTTGTTTTTTCAATTTTTATATAAAAGATGTTATAATAAATTGTATTTTTTTAATTGTAAACGTATTATTTATTAAGTTTTCATTAAAAATATTCGTTGATAAAAATTTTAAATAATTTTTTCTTCTAATATAATTATTAAAATTTTTTTTCAATCTAGATGATACACGTTCTATTGCATCTTCGTCTTGTTTAATAACTTCTATCATGAAAAGACGATTGTCTAATAAATTATTAGATACATAATCTAATGAAGATATATTTTCTCTAATAGCTTTAATCATAAAATCGTAATTATCACATAATTCCTCTGAAGCATATCTTAATGGAGATTCAAATGAAAAATTTTTTTTAATAATATTTATAATAAAATCTTGATCTTTTCTTAATCTTTCGGATGCATAATATAATGCAGGAATAAAATTTTTAATTGCAACCATAACAACTTCTGGATCATCAAGTAATAAACTAGATGCATATTGTAATTGATAACCATCTCTTCTAACTGAATTCAACACAACATCTTTATTATTGAGCATATTTTCAGATACATCAAATAACGATAAATCAAATTCTCTTATTAATTTAATAATAAAATCTTGATCATTTTTCAATGTATCAGATGCAAAATGTAAATTATTAATACCACCACTTTTAATTATATCTAAAATAAATATTTCATTATTTTTAAATTCATATGGTATATATTTCATCATAATTGATAATGTATTATTATCAATTATTGATATTATTTTTAATATAAACTTTATAGTGAAAATTTTATGTGAAATATTATAAATAATATAAGCCATATTATCTTCATTAAAATAATCAATATTATCAAAAAGTGTTAATATAATTTCTTCATCATTAAATGGAATATTGATTATATTTCTAATTATTATATTACAAAATTCAGGATCTTGTAATAATCTAGAAGAAACATATTCAATTGCTTTAAAATTTAATTTTATAAGATTAATCATAAATTCATAATTATCTGTTAATTCTGGAGATGCAAATCTTAATACATTTACATTATTTATAATATTATTTATAATTAATTGCTTTTCAGTAATTGAAGATATATTAGACATGTTTTTTTTAATATATTATATTAAATTATTAAAATTCAATTTTTCATAATAAATCTTGCTATCTCTATTTGTAACACTTTCATAGTAAAAATATTATCTGATATATACTTTTTATTTTTTAATGTATAATTATCTAAAAAATTATATTGGAATAAAAAGTAATTTCTTTACCTTTCATAATTTTTACTTATTATAAAAAATTTTAATTATTATTTTTTATTTAATTTTAAAAAAATTATTTTATTTTTTATTTATTTTTTTTTTACTTATTTTTTTTTACTTATTTTTTTTTACTTATTTTTTTAATTTCTTTATTTTTAATTT
>Ga0136644_10002482_pt1 | contig 14130 bp, 12 predicted proteins | sample C_130820_EF_Meta_FD_94780 | JGI IMG/M metagenome (GOLD analysis project Ga0136644, IMG submission 94780) | Freshwater microbial communities from Lake Croche, Canada to study carbon cycling - C_130820_EF_MetaG (v2) (version 2) | ecosystem: Environmental > Aquatic > Freshwater > Lake | place... | reverse complement strand
TCCCAATATGAAGAAGATGCTGGATGCGCGTGCCGCCGCTATCGAAGGCAAAATTGCCGAAGCAGAAGTGGTGCAGCGTGAAGCCGAGCAGGCTTTGACGCAGTACACGGCACAGCTGGCCGAGGCACGAAGCGAAGCCGTCGTGATTCGCGACGCCGCTCGGGCAGACGGCAAGAACATTGTTGACGAGGCCAAGGATGCCGCTACCGCGGAAGCGGCTCGAATCACGGCAACTGCTCACGCGCAAATTGAGGCCGAGCGCCAGTCAGCGATTGTCTCGTTGCGCACTGAGGTTGGATCACTCGCCATCGATCTCGCCCGCCAGGTTATTGGCGAGGCTCTCGACGATGACAAGAAGTCCAAGGCACTGGTGGACCGTTTCCTGTCTGACCTCGAGAAGAGCGAGAAGGTCAAAAAGTAAATGGGCAGCGCAACTCGACATGCAACGACGGCCGCTCGCGCGGTATTGGCAAAGTCGTTGCCGGCAAGCCTCGCGACTGCGGAGGCGCTCTTCGGCGCATCCGCAGTGATCGCGTCGTCGACCCAGTTGCGCTCACTGCTTTCTGACCCAGACATTCCTGCCGGAGACAAACAGAAACTCGTTTCCGACGTCTTCGGAAAAGGGTTCGATAAACATGCCTTGGAGCTGGTCGGAGCGGCGACCGCTCAACGGTGGTCGAACTCCGATGACCTCGTTTCTGGCATAGAAGATCTTGCTCTTCGGGCTTCGGCCTCATCCGTCAAGAATGCGGGCGAAATCGAGAGTGAACTTTTTGCTTTCGCTCGAGCAGTCTCGAGTAATGCGGAACTCGAGCTCGCTTTGGGAAGCAAGCTCGGCGACCCTGATGCCAAAGCCGCGCTGGCTCGAACCCTGTTGACGAAAGCCAAGGCATTGCCCGCGACCGTGGTCATTGTCTCATCGCTGGTGCGCAGCCCGCGCGGCCGGCGCATTGGGTCCTTGTTGCGCACCGCGGCCATCACTGTCGCGGACCAAAGCGGGTGCCTCGTCGCGTCTGTCACGAGCGCACAACCATTGACCTCGACCCAGCTGAACACCGTGTCGAGCATTGTTGCGGCTCGCTACGGGCGCAAGGCCGTCCTCAATGTGCACGTTGAGGAAAGCGCTCTCGGGGGTGTACGAATCCAAGTTGCCGACGATGTCATCGACGGCTCGATTGCGACCCTGCTTGACGACCTGCGTGCGCAGCTGGCCGGATAAGACCTCATTCACTCAAAAACTTCGGCGGGACATGCCCGCCGCGAGAAAAGGAAAAGACCATGGCAGACCTGACAATCAGCGGAGACGAGATTCGTGACGCGCTGAAAGACTTCGTCCAGTCGTACAAGCCGAGCAAGGCGACCGTCAAAGAGGTGGGTTACGTCATCGACGCCGCCGACGGCATCGCCCACGTCGAAGGACTCCCCGGTGTCATGGCCAACGAGCTCGTGAGATTTGCGGACGGAACGTTGGGTCTCGCGCTGAACCTCGACGAAAACGAAATCGGTGTTGTGGTTCTCGGTGAGTTCACCGGCATTGTCGAAGGCCAGGAAGTCACGCGCACTGGCGAAGTGCTCTCGGTTCCCGTCGGCGAAGGCTATCTCGGTCGCGTGGTCGACCCGCTCGGAAACCCCATCGACGGACTGGGTGACATCAAGACCGACGGACGCCGTGCGCTCGAGCTTCAGGCTCCCGGCGTTATGGCCCGTAAGTCCGTTCACGAACCCATGCAGACCGGTATCAAAGCAATTGATGCCATGATTCCGATCGGTCGCGGACAGCGTCAGCTCATCATTGGTGACCGTCAGACGGGTAAGACCGCCATCGCGATCGACACCATCATCAACCAGAAAGACAACTGGGCTTCGGGCGATTCCTCGAAGCAGGTTCGTTGTATCTACGTTGCCATCGGCCAAAAAGGTTCGACGATTGCGGCCGTCAAGGGCGCTCTCGAAGACGCTGGTGCCATGCAATACACAACGATTGTCGCCGCTCCGGCATCAGATCCTGCAGGTTTCAAGTACCTCGCTCCGTACACTGGCTCAGCCATCGGTCAGCACTGGATGTACGCCGGCAAGCACGTGCTCATCATTTTCGATGACCTGAGCAAGCAGGCCGAGGCCTACCGTGCCGTGTCGCTACTTCTTCGTCGCCCACCGGGACGCGAGGCCTACCCGGGTGACGTCTTCTACTTACACTCGCGTCTTCTCGAGCGCTGTGCAAAGCTGTCCGACGCTCTCGGCGCGGGTTCAATGACCGGACTCCCGATCATCGAAACGAAGGCCAACGACGTTTCGGCCTACATCCCGACCAACGTCATTTCGATTACCGATGGTCAGATCTTCTTGCAGTCCGACCTGTTCAACGCCAACCAGCGCCCCGCCGTCGACGTGGGTATCTCGGTGTCGCGTGTTGGTGGTGACGCCCAGGTCAAGTCGATCAAGAAGGTGTCGGGAACCTTGAAGCTCGAGCTCGCTCAGTACCGTTCGCTCGAAGCGTTCGCGATGTTCGCATCCGACCTCGACGCGGCAAGCCGTCGTCAGCTGGCTCGTGGTGCGCGCCTCACGGAACTTCTCAAGCAGCCGCAGTACACGCCGTACCCCGTTGAAGACCAGGTCGTTTCGATCTGGGCCGGAACCACCGGCAAGCTTGACGAGGTTCCGGTCGAAGACATTCTTCGCTTCGAGCGGGAGTTCCTCGACTACCTCGGCCGCAAGACCAAGGTGCTCAGTACTCTGCGCGACACAAACGTACTCGACGACAAGACGGTCGAAGACCTCGAGAAGGCTGTTGTCAGCTTCAAGCAGGAGTTCCAAACCGGCGAGGGCAAGCCGCTCGCGTCGGTGGGTCGCGAGGAGTTTGCGGCGCTTCCTGGAGAAGACGTGCACCAAGAGAAAATCGTCAAGAAGAAGCGCTAGCGCCGACTCTGTGTTGAGAATCGCTGAGATCCCCAACACATACTGATACACACGACACAAGTAACGTAAGGACACTTTCATGGGAGCCCAGCTTCGGGTCTATAGGCAGAAGATTCGTTCTGCCCAGACGACCAAGAAGATCACTCGCGCCATGGAGCTCATTTCTGCCTCTCGTATTCAGAAAGCTCAGGCTCGGGTTGCTGCGGCGACGCCGTACTCGCGTGCCATTACGCGAGCGGTCTCTGCGGTAGCGACGTACTCGAACGTGGCACACACGTTGACGACAGAGCCCGAAAAAGTCGAGCGCGCCGCGGTCGTCGTCTTTGCATCTGACCGAGGCCTTGCGGGCGCTTTCAGCTCAAACGTCTTGCGCGAATCCGAGCGCCTCGCCGAATTGCTTCGGAGTGAGGGCAAGGACGTCGTCTACTTCCTCGTCGGTCGCAAGGCAAACGCCTACTTTAACTTCCGTCGTCGTGTTGCCGAGCGCACCTGGACGGGCGGAACGGACTCGCCCGTTTTCGAGGTTGCAAAAGAAATCGCGGATGCGGTCGTGGCTGCGTTCCTGAAGCCCGCGTCGGAAGGTGGAGTTGACGAGATTCACATCGTCTTCAACCGCTTCGTCAACATGGTGAGCCAGGTCCCAGAGGTCGTGCGTCTACTCCCACTCGAAGTAGTCGAGGGTGTTGACGCTCCGGGCGAAAACGAAACGCTGCCCCTCTACGAGTTCGAACCCGAGGCGGAGGCAGTTCTGGATGCCCTGCTCCCGGTCTACATCGAGAGCCGCATTTGGAATGCCATGTTGCAGTCCGCCGCATCAGAACACGCAAGCCGTCAACGCGCGATGAAGTCGGCTAGTGACAACGCAGACAAACTTATTCGCGAATACACCCGACTGGCGAACAACGCTCGCCAGTCTGAAATTACCCAACAGATTGCTGAGATCGTCGGCGGCGCCGACGCACTCGCCGGCTAACACAACACGTAAGGCAAGAGAGAGAAGATCATGACTGCAACGGCAACCAAGACCGCGACGGGCCGCATCGCCCGCGTGACCGGCCCCGTCGTCGACATCGAGTTCCCGCACGATGCCATCCCCGGTATCTACAACGCTCTCGAGACCACGGTTGAACTCGGTGGCGAGAAGACGAAGCTCGTTCTCGAGGTCGCTCAGCACCTCGGTGACGACTTGGTTCGCGCCATCGCACTGAAGCCCACTGACGGTCTCGTCCGTGGACAGGAAGTTCGCGACACCGGCGCTCCCATCTCCGTCCCCGTTGGTGACGCCACCAAGGGCAAGGTGTTCAACGTCACCGGTGATGTGCTCAACGGCGCACCCGGAGAGAAGTTTGAATTCAAGGAGCGCTGGCCGATCCACCGCACGCCGCCGAAGTTCGACCAGCTTGAGTCGAAGACACAGCTCTTCGAGACGGGCATCAAGGTCATCGACCTCCTGACCCCCTATGTGCAGGGTGGAAAAATTGGTCTCTTCGGTGGTGCCGGTGTCGGTAAGACCGTGCTTATTCAGGAGATGATTCAACGTGTAGCTCAGGATCACGGTGGTGTGTCGGTGTTCGCCGGTGTCGGTGAGCGTACCCGTGAAGGAAACGACCTCATCCACGAAATGGAAGAAGCCGGCGTTTTCGACAAGACTGCTCTTGTCTTCGGTCAGATGGATGAGCCGCCAGGAACGCGTCTTCGCGTGGCCCTCTCAGCTCTGACCATGGCGGAGTATTTCCGTGATGTTCAGAAGCAGGACGTGCTCCTCTTTATTGACAACATCTTCCGCTTCACTCAGGCCGGTTCAGAGGTTTCGACCCTCCTCGGCCGCATGCCGTCGGCCGTGGGTTACCAGCCCAACCTCGCCGACGAAATGGGTATTCTCCAGGAGCGCATCACGTCGACGCGTGGTCACTCGATTACCTCGCTTCAGGCGATCTACGTTCCTGCCGACGACTACACCGACCCGGCTCCGGCAACGACCTTCGCCCACCTCGACGCAACGACCGAGTTGTCGCGTGAGATTGCGTCGAAGGGTCTCTACCCGGCCGTTGACCCGCTGACCTCGACGAGTCGCATCATGGACCCTCGCTACTTAGGTGAAGACCACTACCGCGTTGCGATCACGGTCAAGGCGATTTTGCAGAAGAACAAGGAACTCCAGGAAATCATCGCCATCCTCGGTGTCGATGAGCTTTCTGAAGAAGACAAGGTCACCGTGTCGCGTGCACGTCGTATCCAGCAGTTCCTCTCGCAGAACACGTACATGGCAAAGAAGTTCACTGGTGTTGAGGGTTCGACGGTCCCGCTCAAGGAGACCATCGAGTCGTTTGACGCTATCTGCAAGGGCGAGTTCGACCACGTTGCGGAGCAGGCCTTCTTCAACGTTGGTGCCATCTCGGATGTTGAGGCCAAGTGGGCTCAAATCCAGAAGGAGAACAACTAGCCATGGCCGCCACTTCGGCGCTCACCGTGAGTGTGGTTGCGGCTGACAAGGAAGTCTGGTCAGGCCAGGCATCGATTGTCATCGCCAAGACCACAGAGGGAGAAATCGGTATCCTTCCCGGACACGAACCGATGCTCGCACTCCTCGCGCAGGGTGAAATCGAAGTACGCATCACGCCCATCGATGGACCCAAAGTGAGTGTTAGCGCGGACAACGGTTTTCTCTCCGTCGAGAACAACAACGTCGCAATCGTTGCTGCTCTGGCCGAACTCGCCAGCCAGACATTGTTCATTCTGCTTCCGCCGTCGGAGACCAAGCGTCCCGGTGGCGGTGGTTTGTCTCTCGCAACGGAATGGAACCTGAGTTTTCCTGAGCTGGACGAAACTCGAAAACAACTGGTGCGCGCACTGCGCGAACTTGCCGATGATCCCGTTGCCACAGCTGCGGCACTCAAACTCGGGCCAAAACAACAAGACGAAGTGGGCGTCAACGCATCGCTGCTTGATGGGCCAACGATGCCCGCGATTGAGCGGTTCACTGGTGTTCTCTATGACGCGGTGGACATCGACACTATTGATAGACGCGGGCGTGAATTTCTTAATTCGCGAGTCCTGATTCAATCCGCTCTCTTCGGGCTCGTGCGAGCAACAGACCACATTCCGGCATATCGGTTGAGCTGTGATTCACGGCTTCCGGGGTTACCGCAGTTGAAGAACATCTGGGCAACGATAAGTCACCACATCCTGAGTGACCACGCCGGGCTCATTCTCGATCTTCGATCAGAAGGCTATGCGGCGCTCACTCCATTGCCGCAGCGTGACAACGCTTTCTTTGTCCGTGCCGTTGGTCGCACCCCCGAAGGTACGCTTCGTCAGCTCAATCACTTCAACAAGAAGGGTAAGGGCGTATTCGTTCGCGCGTTGGGGCAAAGCTTCCCGCATTGGGTTCACAATCAGGCGGATGAGTACACCGACGTTAGTCCGAGCGGTTTTTCGATTGACAACGTGGACACGCTTTTGTTGTGGGCGCGAACTTTCGGAGTCGACCTTTCGAGAACGGATAACCCGCACATCCTTCAGCTCGTTATCAACGAAGCGGATTACCCGCCAATCAACGCTCGAATAAAGAGCCCAGGCAGCTAACTCGCACGGTGACACCCGACGAGGTGATCATCAACGAGACCTTCCGATTGCATCAGTGCGTACATCGTCGTCGCTCCGACAAGGCGAAACCCACGGCGACGCAGTTCCGCGCTGAGTGCTTCCGATTCTGACGTAATGGCGGGAAGTTGGGCCAACGTGCGCGGACGAGTGCGTTGGCCGCGCGGTGCAAATGACCACACCAGGTCAACCAGCGACTCTCCCCGCTCCAGCATCTCCACGACAATTTGTGCATTGCTCACGCACGACTGAATTTTTGCGCGATTGCGAATAATTCCCGAATCGTTCATGAGAATCTCGACTCTAGGTGGGTCGAATTCAGCGACTGTGTGAGGGTCAAAGTTATCGAACGCCGCGCGGAAAGCGGGGCGTCGACGGAGGATCGTAATCCAGCTCAAACCCGCCTGAAATCCTTCAAGACAAATCTTTTCGAACATGTCTCGTTCGGTGCGAAACGGTGTTCCCCACTCGTCGTCGTGATACCGCTCGTATTCCGGGGCGCTCGTGACCCAGCCACAGCGAACGACTCCATCTGCACCGGTGATGAGCTCTGATCGCACCATGTCTTCAGACTATTCGGCGTACGATATGCCCTCGAGGGCAAGGAGCTGCTTCTTTGTGGGAATTCCACTGCCTCCGGAGTAGCCCGTGATGCGCGAGTTCGAGGCAAGTATTCGGTGACAACCAACGATGAGCGGGATTGGATTCGCACCCACCGCGCCACCAACGGCACGACCTGCTCCGTGTCGACCAATTCTCTCGGCGATGTCGCCGTAGCTAGCGCTCTCGCCAAAAGGTGTTGCGGCGATGATGTTCCACACCTCGCACTGAAATTCCGTTCCCTTTAGTTCAACCGGGAGGTCGAACTCGCGACGCGTACCCGCAAAATATTCATTGAGCTGCGTCGTTGCTTGGGTCAGCAGTGAGTCGGCGTGTCCTGGAGCACCACCGTGCGGAAGGAGACCATAGGCGTTGCCGTCGGTGCCTTCTATGGTCAGACCCGTGATGGACTTGCCGTTACCTCGAATCTCGATGCGACCGATGGGCGAAGGGATGGTCACGAATGAGTCAGTTGCAGAGGTCTGAACCTTGGTCATATTGAATCCTTGCGGGGTCTCATGAGTCGAATTCTCTCCTGAACGAGGGCTGCCGACAATATAACGGTGCCACCGCCAACAACCTGATACCAGTGGATGGATTCGTGGATAAAGACGACGCCTGCGATGACTGCAACAACAGGAGTGATGTACGTGACCGTGCTTGCAACAGCCGGACCGGCGAGCTGAATTGTTCGAAAATTCCATATGTAGGCGAATCCCGTGCCGAGCATCCCGAGAGCTGCGATCGCGAGGACCGACTGAATGGTCCAGGCCCCGGATTGCAGCGTAAAGAACGGCGCACCGAGGAGGAACCACATCGCACCCGAAGTTAATTGCATTGTGGCGAGAGTCGAAGCCGGGAGTCCAGACGGGGTGAGATAACGGCGGGCGAACGGGAAAGCGAAACCGTAGCAGGCGGTCGCAATGAGAAGAATTCCGATGCCCAAGACAGCGTTGCTCGGCTGAGGTTCAAAGATTGTTCCGCTCAACACGACAATGCCAATAAACCCGATGACAATGCCGAGAACCATGTTTCCCGAGACACGTTGGTCACGGAAAAAGAGAAAAGTCATGATGACGGTCATCATGGGCGTTGTCGCATTGAGAACTCCGGCCAGAGCACTCGAGACATAGGTCTCGGCAAGGGCGAACAAATACGCCGGAATGACATTCACGAAAAGTGCAAATACGAGGGATGCCCCCCACAGCTTCACCGAACCGGAAAGAGGCATCCGGCGGATTCCGCTCCAGGCCAGCAATGCACCTGCGCCGAGAAGCGTTCTCACGGCGGCAACACCATATGGAGTGAGCGACGTCAGCGAAAGGCTGATGAAAAGAAAAGACAGACCCCAGACAATTCCCAGCGCGATAAACCCCGGCAACCACAACGAAACACGAGGCATCGTCGAAGTTACCGGGGTCACAAGTTATACGTTAGTTGAGGCAGCGAGCAGTGACGCCTACAGAATCTTCCAGGCCTGCGTCAGCACGCCTTCGAGAATCTGGCGAATCTCGGTGAACTCTTTCGGCCCGATTGTCAGCGCCGGCGCAAGCTGGACTACGGGGTCGCCACGGTCATCGGCACGACAGTAGAGCCCGGCCTCGTAGAGCGCACCCGACAGGAATCCGCGCAACAGGCGCTCGGACTCATCATCGTTGAACGTCTCCTTGGTCTTCTTGTCCTTGACGAGTTCGATCGCGAAGAAGTACCCGTCTCCGCGAACATCCCCAACAATCGGAATCGACAGGAGCTTCTCGAGTTCTGCGCGGAAGATAGGCGAGTTCTTCTGAACGTTTTCGTTGAGCCCCTCTTCTTCGTAGATACGCAGGTTTTCGAGACCCACGGCCGCCGAAACGGGATGCCCACCAAATGTGTACCCGTGAGCGAACGACGTTTGTCCGTGCTTGAACGGTTCGTAAACCTTGTCGCTCACGATGCAGGCACCGATGGGGGAGTACCCACTTGTCATGGCCTTGGCACACGTGATCATGTCGGGCTGGAAGCCGTACGTGGTCGATGCAAACATGTTGCCGATGCGACCGAAAGCGCAAATTGTTTCATCACTGACCAGCAGCACATCGTGCTTGTCACAGATTTCGCGCACGCGCTGGAAGTAACCAGGAGGCGGGGGGAACGCACCACCCGAGTTCTGCACGGGCTCGAGGAAGACGGCAGCCACGGTTTCGGGTCCCTCGAACTCGATCATTTCTTCGATGCGGTTCGCCGCCCAGAGGCCGAACGCTTCGACGTCGTCGGCGTGCGCCTCCGCGCGATAGAAGTTCGTGTTGGGAACTCGGAAGCCTCCGGGCACGAGGGGCTCGAACATCTGCTTCATGCCGGGAAGCCCGGTGATTGCCAACGCACCTTGCGGGGTTCCGTGATACGCCACCGCACGAGAAATGACCTTGGTCTTCATCGGTCGACCCTGGATCTTCCAATATTGCTTGGCGAGCTTCCAGGCAGTTTCGACCGCTTCACCGCCACCGGTGGTGAAGAACACCCGGTTCAGATCACCGGGTGCATAGTCGGCGAGCACATCGGCAAGTTCAATTGCTGAAGGATGCGCATACGACCAAATCGGGAAGAACGCGAGTTCCTCCGACTGCTTTGCGGCGGCCTCAGCGAGGCGCTTACGGCCGTGTCCTGCGTTCACCACGAACAGTCCCGATAAGCCGTCGATGTACTTCTTACCGTGAATGTCGAAGATGTGGTGACCCTCACCCTTGGTGATGATGGGAACGCCACTCTTCTCGAGAACGGATTGACGTGCGAAGTGCATCCACAGGTGGTCTTTCGCCATCTTCTGAAGCTTCGCGTCTTCGGGGTTTTTCGCCCCTGACTTCGTTGGCTTCGTGGCGGCCTTTGCCTTGGCAAGCTTCGGCGCCTTCGCCGGAGCCTTCGACTTTGCCGATTCGCGTCCCTTGAAAATTGTCATGGTGATCGATTCCTATCGCGTTCCCCAGTTATATAACTGTTTTTTGAGCTTGAGATATACGAACGTCTCGGTTGAAACGACGCCCTCAAGAGACCTGATTTGTGAGTTCAACAGCGTGATGAGGTCATCATCCGACTCGCATACAACTTCGACCATGATGTCGAACGACCCTGCGGTGAGCACCACGTAGTCGACCGCGCGAATTTCGCTCAACTTATCTGCGATAAGGCGAGTGTCACCGGAGCAGCGAATTCCAATCATGGCTTGTCGGTAGAAGCCCAGCTGCATCGGGTCGGTCACGGCAACAACTTGCACAACACCCGTGTCTGTAAGTTTTTGAACCCGCTGGCGAACGGCTGCCTCCGAGAGTCCCACAGCCTTGCCGATTTCGGCATAGGACTTTCGTCCGTCCCGCTGGAGCTGTTCGATGATCGCCTTCGAGACCTCATCCAGCGGATTTGACTTGACTTTCACGGACACACAACGATTATCGCAACATAAATGACCCAATATCAAGGGAAACCGAAGCAAAAGATAAAAAAAAGTACGGATTCGTTACTAATGACGGCTAGAACGTGCGGCGCAGGTGCCTCTCACATGACCGGGATAGACTTTGACGTCAGGGTGTGATTGGTTGCACATCGATGGTCTCGAAACGCAATCGACATCCCGGTAGAAAGGCGATCGCAGCGTGACCACCATTGGTAAAGACGGCACTCGGGTCCCTTTGCCGACGGACAGTGAACTCCGCGGATTGCGTCTGAGTTGGGCCGCGGCGACCGACGTCGGCCACCATCGTTCCGCCAACGAAGACAGCTTCGTGGCGAACATGCCCATTTTTGCGGTGGCTGATGGAATGGGTGGACACCACGCGGGTGATGTGGCCAGCGATGCCGTCGTTCGAAGCCTAGCCACCCTGAAGGGTGATCACCGCATCACACGAGACAGTCTCAGTGGAGCACTCGCGACCGCGGTCGAAAACTTGCGCGCGGTTCTCCCGGAGGAACACCAGGGAGCCGGCACGACGGTGACGGGAGCCGCCGTGGTCGATGAACTAGGTGAAACTCGTTGGGCCATCTTTAACATTGGTGACTCTCGCGTTTATGCGCGAGTGGGGGACGAATTCCTGCAGGTCACAACCGATCACTCGATTGTGCAACAACTCGTGGATTCGGGCCAGATCACGAAAGACGAGGCGGAGTACCACCCCCACGCAAACGTCATCACGCGCGCTGTTGGGCTCATGGATGTTCCAGTTCCCGACTTCGTTCTGATGCCCATCGTTGCCGGAACGCGGTTGCTCGTGTGTTCCGACGGGTTGACGAAAGAACTGACTGAGATCGGTATCGCTCACTTCATGGAGCACGGAGGTACTCCGCGCGAGACGGTCGACGAACTCATTCGCGTGGCACTCGAGAACAGTGGCCGGGACAACGTCACGGCGATTGTGATTGATGTCGACGACGAGGATTAGCGGTTGTGACCACTTGTGAGGCGTGCAGTAGCCCGCTCTTGCCCGGGGCTATTTTTTGTGGCGAATGTGGCGGTTCAACGCGTCCTCGCCAAAATTCGCTCGATGTCGCTCGAACCGACACTCGTCAACTCCCCATCGAATCATCATCCGTACCAGAATTTGTTGCCACGCCTCGCCGGCAAACTGCTCCGCGCTTCAGCGATGAACCAACCCTGCCGCAACCTTCATTTCTGCTTCGCTTTTCAAACGGGACGTCGGTCAGTGTGACATCCGGTGGTTTACTCGGGAGAAATCCGGTGGCCGCAAGTGGGGATGTGGATGATCACCTCATCATCGTGACGGATCCGGATCGAACGGTGTCGAAAACGCATCTTGAATTTGGCATCGAGGCCGGTGACTTCTGGATTTGCGACCGGTTCAGCGGAAACGGAACGACCGTGTGCGAACCGGGGCAGTCAGTGCGGCGCCTCATTCCGGGTCGCCACTACCGAATATTTCGAGGCACCGTCGTGGGTATTGGAGAGCAGGCTTTCACGCTTCTGTAGAGTGATCCGACAACTGCCGGACCTCCTATCCACAAGCGGAACAGAGGTCATGTCTTTTGCTTTCCTCGCGCCCGCGCTGTCATCAGATCCACGTCGCGTCACACTCGACGGGTGCCCAGAATCGAGATGGACAATCGATTCCCGTGGATACCGACGATTGCACCACTCGTGGCCGCAGCTGTCCTCTGGCTAGTAACTGGTTCAGCCATCTCGATGCTCTTCGGCATCATGTCGCCTGTTCTGCTAGTGGCATCGTTCATCGAGGCTCGGCTCAACGCGAAACGACGTCGCGCACGGGAATCTCATCAGGAACGACTCAGCCACGCTCGAGAGACGATGCGACTCGAGGAGGAGCAGCGCAAACGTCTCAGGCAGGCCGAGTGCGAGCATCCACGCGCCTCGGAACTCGGCACGCTCGTGTCGTTCGCGCGTTTGCCAGCGGAGCGACGTAAATCGCCGGGCACCGCTTCGACGTTTCCGAGCAACGGTGCGAAGAACTCGTTCGACAAAATGATTCGCATTGGAACGCACGATGACGGGTTTCCTTTTCTGATTGGCGCGAGTGACGGGTTACACATTGAGGGCGACGCCCGACTTCGCCGATCTCTACTTCGAGCCGTAACGGCGCAGATGTGGTGGATTACCGGCGACCCCCAATCATCGTTCGAATCACTGTCGTTCTCACCGGCGGGGGCGGGTGGTGTTCAAGACTCTCGCTGGCACATCACAATGAATTCGGCCGACTCGGCCCGAGTGCGCGATCGAGACGCGCCTGCGGTGCCCGCCCTCACCATTCGACCCGATTCACTCTCCTCACCGGGCCTGGTTCAACTGCGGCACGCACTCACGGTGCGACTCCGGGACTCACTCGACCACGGCAACCGCACCACAACTTTTGCCAGCGTGGACCACGAGCCAACTTCCGCGGCATTCGATATCGAAGTGGGTCTTACACCGGGCGGGAGACCGTTCCACCTCAACCTCGTGGAGTCCGGGCCCCACATGGTCGTGTCTGGAACGACCGGTAGCGGAAAGACAACGTTTCTCGTTAATTGGTTGTCACAGTTGGCATCGGCCCACAAGTGCTCGACGTTTGAGCTCGCAATCATCGATTTCAAAGGCGGGGTTGACTTCACCAATCTGGCGACCTGGCCCCATTGCGTGGGATTCGCTACTGATCTCGAGGACGGGGCAATCGAGCGCGCCCTGGTGGGGCTCGAGGCGGAGGTCTCTCGGCGCGAACGCGCGTTGCGATCCGGTGACCACGTGCGCGACCTCTCGCGCCTCGTTGTGGTGCTTGATGAATTTCGGGCGACGGCGGCGGCGCATCCACGATCGATTCCGGTGGTCGTTGATATTGCCGCGCGGGGCCGGGCACTGGGTATGCATCTCGTCCTGAGTACGCAACGCGCCTCCTCGAGTATCTCCGACGACATCCTCGCCAACGTCGCGTTGCGCGTTGCGTTTCGAGCATTGACACCGCACGAAAGTGTGTTTCTCGTCGGCAACGCGAGTGCACATCATGAGCTGAGATCGCCCGGTGACGCCGTCGTGTCCACAGTCGGCGCGGCCCCAACCATCGTGCACATGTACCCACCTCGCGACGTCGAAGATTCCCGCAAGATTCTGTCGCCGCCATCCGCGGGGTCCTCGGCCGCCGGCCGCCACGTCTGGACAAACTCGTTGCCAACAAAAATCTCGCGGCGAGAGTCGGAAGGTTATCCACCGCTCGCCAGCCAAACCCTCGAAGGGGGACAACGTTCCACTTCGCCAAGCGAATTGGGTGTGTGCGTGGGGCTGGTAGATGCTCTCACCCGTCAACGATGGGAATCCGCATGGTACGTGCCGCACGTGGACGGTCATCTCATGGTCACGGGAGCAGCGCGTTCTGGTCGAACGTCCGCGATGCGCTCGTTTGCGCTCGCGGTGCGCGAAGCGGACCAGGCTTTGACACATGAGCCGAACGGCAAGGGGACGTCAGCGTGGGAAGCGCGGCTGATTGATGACGTGATGGATATGTGGGACTGGTTAGATTCCCGTTGCCGCGACGCCAAGAT